>JAESFG010000115.1_pt1 | contig 270984 bp, 240 predicted proteins | sample 9269371 | NCBI WGS metagenome assembly JAESFG01 (sample SAMN14506227, study PRJNA617093) | algae metagenome | isolation source: Aetokthonos hydrillicola CCALA 1050 (B3-Florida) and co-occurring... | place: USA: South Carolina | collected 2013-01-01
CGGATCGGCTCCGGCCTAGCCCGGTGTCTTGACCCCGGCATAGCTCCAAGCGCCGCATCATCGTCCATCAGCATGAACTCGCAGCCGCTTCTCACCCCCGCAAGGTGGAGCAGGCACATCGCTTACGGTCTAATCCCTAGTCGAGCAGCCGCCCCGGTGTCACGCACAAGGCGATAGCGAGCTTGTCTACCACGGTAATCGTTGGGTTACGCGCGCCGCGCTCAAGGTCGCTGATGTAGGTGCGGTGCAAACCCGCCTCGTCCGCAAACGCTTCCTGTGACCAGCCCTTTTCCTGTCGCAGCAGACGCAAGTTTCTCGCTAGGCGTTCTCGAATGTCCATCACCGCGATGTGAACCTCGATGTAGCCGATCGGTCTACAGACAACCAGTAACATTTCACTTTGCCAGACGACCGCCACTTTCTTATCGATGTCACTGATCGACTACAGAGGGCGACAATGGACCGTCGATTTCACCCATGCCGTTAGGCACGCTTCACACCGTTAAGGGCGTTGTGCGCCGGGAGCCGCGAAAAGTCTTCCTAGCTGTGAGCAGCGGAGGGGAATGGGAGCTGGAGCCAGACCGCATGGTGATTAGACACGTCGGACAAGCGGTCGTAATCGAGGGCGTCCGCACGGGCTATAACCGACTGGAGGTTGTCCGCATCAAGCGGGAGGGCGAAGAATGGCCTCCAGACCAAAGCTGGACAAACTGGTTCAGTCGCTGGCGGAAGCGATAGGCCCCGGAATGTATGAACGCTTGAGAGGCAGCAGCATTTGATAGCGCGGCTCGAACTGGTGATAGTGCTCGTAGATCAGCTCTATCAGTGCCGACCCATCAATTAGCCGCAGGTTTGGCTTTGTCTGCTCGAAGGTCCTGGCATCGGCGCTGAACGATCCAAGGGTGACGAACAGGCCCTTTTCCTCTCGTTCGATCGCCCCGAACAGCTTTTGGACATCCGGGCGGCCAATCGTCGAAAGGATTTGCTTGCACTGGACCTTGATGATGGGAGGCTCGAAGCCGAGTTCGTCGCGGTGTGCGATGATGTCTACGCCGCCATCGCCCGACGCCTGCGTAACGCGGGAATGGTAGCCCATGCACTTGAGCAAGTGGGCAATGAAATGCTCGAACTGGTACGGCGTCTGCGAGGTCTTCAAGCGCTTGATGATAAAATCAACTGTGGATTCTTCCGCTTGTTCAGTGACCTGTCCCGCACTCGCCTCGTCGATGTCGACGGGTTCGAAGGCTTGTCCCTCCAATGCGGCCATAAATTCGTCCGCATTGGTAGTGACCTTGAACAGCGTCAGTGCCGAGCCGATTTCATTCAGAGCCGCCTGCGAGAAGTCTGCGCGGGGAATATGCTGCAGCCACTTCACAGTCCTCTGATGCGGGCAATCGCATGGCGCTTGCGGGAGGTAGGTGTATTCGCCTTCGACGACGCCGATATTGACCATGCGGTCGGGCTTCGATGGAAAGATAACGATATCGTCTGGCTTCATTTCAACGAGAAAGCGATAAGGCACGCCCGCCGAGGTGCGCACCGTGCCCGGCCCTGCGTCGGGATAGGCACGCTCATAAGCAGCCTTGAACGCCTCCCGCGTCGGCTTGATTACCGACAAATCGCCCATCTCGCGCCAACCGATCGCCACATAGCCCTGTTCGATCGGCGCAAGCCCATGATCGCGGCGCATATGAATGCCCCAGATGGTTCGGTCGGTCATCAAATGTCCCCCGTATCGCTGTCGAAGGTGCGAATGATCGAAGTCATCTTGTCGATTATCCGATCGATAACCTTACGCCGTTCTAGGATGCGAGGCTTCACAGTTAAAGCGCCTACGACGTCTTCGCGCTCTGGCGCTTGGCCAGTGAACTCATATAGCCGCATCAATTCGTCCAGCTGTTTCCGCTCGATGCCCTCAGCGGCGCATAATGCGTCCATCGCGCCTTCGCGTTCGGCTTCCCAGTAGCCTCTAAAGGCAGCGTCTACGCTCTCACCCGCGCCGAGCTGGGGCATGTTCTGCTGAATAAACTTCTCAATCAGGTCGCGCTTGCTGCGCAGCGACGGCTCTGACGAAACGATATCTATAATGTCCGTCATCCGCTGATCGCGGGAATCTTTGTCGGCGGGCGCTGCGCTCGCGTCCGTAAGCAATTGAAGAATATAGGCGACATTGATTTTATCTTGCCGAATCAGCTCCAACTCAAAATCAATATCGTTGACAATCGATGCGGTTTCGCTTTCGTCGTGTTTCCGCGTTTGATCGTGGACATCAAGGTATTTGCTTTTGAAGTCGTCGAACGTCTGCGCGTCGATCGCTAGATCGGCCCACGAGAACTGTGCAAAGATCGCGAGTACGTTCTTGATCCGGGCCAAATCCCGAAAAGCGCGGACAAAGGCCAGGCGTGCATCCTCATCCGGCAGGTCATCGACGCTCGCAACCGTTGGAGTGATCGCGAGCATTGCGGCTACCGCCGCGTTGAATTTTGCGACGTGATCCTCATACGGCGCAATTAGGATGGTTTCGCTCGCATTCTTGTCGGCGAATAGCCGGACGGCTTCGTCGGTCGCATCCTTCAGATTGCGGAATGCAACGATGTTCCCCTGCGACTTTACGTCGTTCAAAATCCGGTTGGTGCGAGAATAGGCTTGGATTAGGCCATGAAAGCGGAGGTTCTTATCGACGTAGAGCGTATTGACCTTCTTCGCGTCGAAGCCGGTCAGATACATCGCGACTACGAGCAGAATATCGACCCGATCCTTGTCGTTAAAGTTCTCACGCTCGCGCTCTTTGATACGCTTCGCAATGTCCTTGTAGTAATTATAAAAACCTTGCTGATCGCGGCTGGAGAAGTTCGTGCCAAACATCGCGTTGTAGTCGGCGATGTAGCTGTCCAGCTTGTCGCGGTTATGGCGGTTCGCGGGCGTATCCGTCGCAATATCGAATTCGGGTTCGGCTATAAGGCCGTTGGCGTCCTCGTCATCCTCATTGGCTGCAAAGGTGAAGATCGTCGCCACCCGCAAATCGTGCAACCCTGCGTCGCACTTGACCTTGAAGAAGTCATAATACTGCGTGAGCGCATTGACGCTGCCAACCGCGAGCATGGCGGTGAAATCGCGACTGTGTGTCTTGCGATCATGGTTGGTAATGATCCAGTCGACAATGCTCTCGATGCGGTCGGGATTTTCGAAGAACTCGCGCGTATCGATGCCGGCAACCTTTTCGTCGATTAGCGAGCCGTCTTTGCGCTTGAGCTTACCCCAATACTCGACGGCAAAGCGCAGGACGTTTTCATCGCGGATCGCGTCGGTGATGACGTATCGATGGAGGCACTCCCCGAAAAGGTCCTTGGTTGTCCGCGCGATGGCCTCGCTCTTGTTCGCATTGATCTCAAGGATCGGCGTGCCCGTGAAACCGAACATCTGCCGATTGGTGAAAAAATTGGTGATGCGGCGATGTGTCTCGCCGAACTGCGAGCGATGGCATTCGTCGAAAATGAAGACGATGCGCCGATCGCGAAGCGGCTCCATCCGCTCTAAAAACTGCGACTTCGAAATAGCCGCGTTCAGCTTTTGAATAGTGGTAACGATCAGCGGCGTGTGCTCGTCGGTGAACTGGCGGACAAGCGTATTGGTGTTGTGCGTCCCGTCAACGCTCCCCTCGCTGTAGGCGTTAAATTCACGCGTCGTCTGATAGTCGAGGTCGGCGCGATCGACGACAAACACGACCTTCGCCACATTGGCCATCTCGGTCAGCACCTGTGACGCCTTGAAGCTGGTCAGCGTCTTACCTGAGCCGGTCGTGTGCCAAATGTAGCCGCCCTTGGCTGGGTTGTTCTTGACCCGATCGATGATCGCTTCGACGGCGTAGAACTGGTAGGGGCGCAACACCATCAACTGCCGATCGCCTTCGTGCAGCACAGTATATTTGGCGATCATTTTTGACACGTGGCACTTGTCGAGAAACACGTCTGCAAATTCGCTGAGCTGGTTCAGCGGCGCATTGTCCGGCCCCGACCATGTGAAGGTCTGCTTGAAGCTCTGCTTGCGATTGTTGGCGTAGTAGCGCGTGTTGACGCCGTTCGAGATCACGAAAAGCTGGATGTATTGAAACAACCCACGCCCTGCCGTGTAGCTGTGCCGATGATAGCGATTGACCTGATTGAACGCCTCTTTCAGCTCTAGCCCACGCCGCTTTAGCTCGATCTGGACGAGCGGGAGACCGTTCACCAACAGAGTCACGTCATAGCGGTTGCGATAAGCGCCATCCGAGCTGACCTGATTGGTTACCTGATAGCGATTCTGGCACCATTCGCGGGTGTTCATGAACTCGACGAAAACGACCGAACCATCCTCGCGCGTGAGTTGATAGCGGTCGCGCAGCGTCTTCGCCCGATCGAACACATTGCCCTTGTCGAGGTGATTGAGCACACGCGCGAATTCATTGGCAGTTAGCGCAAGCCCGTTGTGCGCCTCTAGCTGTGCCTTGAGGTTGGCGATCAACGACGCCTCGTCGGGCAGCGCGACGCGCTCCCACCCTAAGGCGCCCAGGCGCTCGATTAGGCTTTCCTCAAGCTGCGCTTCACTCTGGGTTGCCATGATCGCCCTTTTCGTCGGCTATGAGCAGATCAAGGTCCGCCATCAAATCCTGAAAATCCTTAAGCTCAATGCCGTAGTCCTCGGGGAACTGGTCGTATAGAGCACGGCTATAGAGCACCTTGCCTTCAACGGATATGCGATCATCGAGATATGCGTTGAACGCCGGATTGGCGTCGTAGTCGGGCACGAAGGGCCGCTCCGGCTTCAAGGCGAAGTAGGTTGCCAGCATGTAGCGCAGCACGGATTCGGTGACATTCAGCACCAGCCGGGCAAGGCTGCGGTCGCTTTGCAGTTCCTTCGGCACGGCGCGGCCATGGCTGATGTCGCCACGCTGATTGCGTAGCTCACCGACGATCTGGACAAGGCTTTCTACCCGACGAGGAAAATCGATTTCGGTTACGCCGCCATCTTTGGAAGCGAGGCATTGAAGCGCCCGCTTGACCTGCCAGCCGATTTTGCCGTTTTCAAAGGCTTCTTTATCGTCAGGCGGCTCCAGCCGGTTTACAATGGTCTTGGACACGCCCTGAAACAGCGAGGCGCAACACTCAATGCAGATATCAGGATGGGGTTCTTCGTTGCGCTCAGCCTCCTCAATGATCGGAATATAATAGCGCAGTTCACTATTCTCGTCGGCGTGGCGCTCGATCAGCTCGATGAGGGTTTGCATTGGGGGTCACACAAACATCTGTTGCAGCAGGCCTCTTTTGAAGGTCTGCATGGCGGCGATCGTCGCACAGACTGCGTCGATTTTGGAGTCAAGAGCGGATAGAAAATCGGCGATGCGCCGTTGCTCAGCGGGGTGGGGTATTTCAACAGGAATTTTGCTTAGGATCGGAAACTTGAGATTCCAAGTGTCGGACGTTAGCCCTTGCGAGTATCTGGAAAAAAGATGAAGCATGTCCGGAGTTTTGAAGCGAAACTCCCAAAACTTCGGATGATTTTCACCCGTAGCGATAATCACTGTATATGCTGGGCTTACAATGCCCTCAAAGAACGATACGCCGCAAGCGCCCTGCCACATTCGCATTGAATTGTATGCGATATCATTCGTTCTCACTACTTTATATAGCGACTTGTCATAGCTGCTGTTGTCTTTTCGAGAGGTTGGATCGTGTGGAGAAACTCCTTTATCCTGACTCACAGACAGCAATTGTAAGTCGCCAATTGCCCGCTCGGAGCGCTCGATGAAAACATCGCCTAGCGAACCATCATTCCAATCCGGAAAGTCTGTCCCATCGTTGCGGCGGAAGCGAAGATCGCGGGCGAAGAGCCGGCAGGCGACTCCGCGCTTGTATCGGTTCAGTGCCTCTGCCTTGCGCGTTAACAACGCAATCCGCTCGTCAACTGCTCCAAAGAAATCGGCAATTTTCTTTTGTTCAGAGGAGGTAGGTGCGACGCAAACCGCAACGGCCTCTAACGATTCTTGGCCGATATTATAGCGCGTGCTGCCGCCGCTGCGACTGGTCATGTCTTTTCGGACAGCATTAGTCTTCAACAGTGCGTTGAGATAGTATGGATCAATCTTTTGTTTTGGGCGACCTCGGATCACGAATCCACCAAAAGTAGCCGGTCGCTGATCGACGTAAATGTTCGATTGCCCGACCTCCTCCCGCGTTTCGGAGCTACGTTGGAAAAGGACATCGCCATATACGACTTCGTTTTTGGCAAACTCCTTATCAGAAATATCTACCGAACCTATGATAGCGTCGTACGTTATCGGGGCACTGGCAATCAGGTCCATCACATTTATAAACTTACGTCCGCTGCCATACATCGATTTGTCGGCGTTAACGCCATTTTTGAATGTGAAAAGCTCGCCGAGCTTTGTGCTCTGCCAATCGTCTGAAAACTCGGGAAATCTCAATTGAGGCGTCACAGCGGCGTCCCAATCCCCAGCTGATCGCAAAAGCCTGCAATGCGCTTATCAGTGTCCTCCAGCGCCGCATCGATCGTCTTCAAGTCGGCGAGCACTGCATTCAAGTCAACCTGCGGTTCTTCCTCGAAAGTATCAACATAGCGTGGTATGTTGAGGTTGTAGTCGTTCTCTTCAATCTCGCTTATCGGCGCTACATGGGCATAGCGATCGACAGATGTGCGGGCGCGATAGGTATCGATTATGCGCGCCACATCGCTGTCACGCAACGTATTCTGGTTCTTGCCCTTCTCGAAATTGTCCAGCCCGCTTGCGTCGATAAACAGGATATCGTTCGGATGCTCGCGGCACTTTTTGAACACCATGATACATGTCGGAATGCCCGTGCCATAAAAAATATTGGCAGGCAGGCCGATCACAGCATCGAGATAGTTGCGCTCGGCGATCAGGATTTTGCGGATTTCGCCTTCCGCGCCACCGCGAAACAGCGCGCCATGCGGCAGGATCACAGCCATTGTGCCGTTGTCCGCCAGATGATGAATCATGTGCAGGACGAATGCGAAATCGGCCTTGGATGCTGGTGGGAGGCGACCATAGGTGCTGAAACGGTCATCGGTCGAAAAGTGTGGGTTTGCACTCCAGTTCGCCGAAAAAGGCGGGTTAGCGACGACCGCCTCGTACTTCCCATCATGCTGCGGTCGTTCGAGCGTGTCTTCCTGCTTCAGGTCGAACTTGCGATAGCTGACCCCATGGAGGATCATGTTCATCCGAGCGAGGTTGTAGGTGGTGCGGTTCAGCTCCTGCCCATAGAACTGCCCGACATTACGCAAGCCCACTTCACGCGCGACACGGAGGAGCAGCGAGCCTGACCCGCACGTCGGATCATAGACGTTTTGCAGCCGATCGCGATCGGTGGTGACGATGCGCGCGAGGATCGTCGATACCTGCTGGGGCGTATAGAACTCGCCGGCCTTTTTGCCGGCTCCGCTAGCGAACTTCCCGATCAGATATTCATAGGCATCGCCGAGGATATCGCTGTTGACGGCTTGCAAGCGGAAATCGAGGCCGTCGAGCCGCGTCATAATCTTGGCGATCAGGTCGTTGCGCTCGCTGACCGATCGGCCGAGCTTAGTCGAACCAAGGTCCATATCTTCGAAGAGGTGGTTAAAGTCCTCTTCGCTCGCCGCGCCCATCGTTGACTTTTGGATGTTTTCGAGAATGCGCGTGAGGTCATCGAGGATGAAATTGTCGCCTTTGCGCCCACCGCGTTCGGCGATCGATGCGAACAACTCGGAGGGCTTCAGGAAGTAGCCCAACTCCTCCACCGCTTCGGCGCGAACGGCCTCGAGGATTTCCTCGCCGTCCTCCGTGCCTTCGCGGATTTCGGTGAACTCGATATCGTCGGGCTTCAGAATACCGTTGGCATAGAGATGCAGGCGTTCCGACAGATATTTGAAGAAGATAAAGCCCAGAATGTAATCGCGGAACTCGTCGGCATCCATTCGTCCCCGAAGGTCGTTCGCAATCTCCCAAAGGGTCCGTTCAAGGTGCTTCCGTTGCTCCTCCGTCATGCGCGATCGAATCCCCCTCTTTTCAGTTTCCCACCTCCTAGAACGGGATGCGAACCAGTGCACCGCTTTTGTGACGGTTACGGCGCTGAGGCAATGGGTGAGGGCCAGTCAGGATGATTCGGTGTGAAAGCATCAAGTTGGAAGGGGCGTTCGATCCACGCGCTTATCCAGTGCAATCGATCAACCCCGTTCGGCTTCACTCCAGCATCCGACCATCCGTCAGGGTCAGCAGGGCGAGCACCTCGTTATCGAATCCCCTGACGCACTCCTCTCGCAACTCAAACCGGTCAGCATTCCAGCGGTCGAACCAGGCGTCCGCGCCGATGATGGTTGGTGCTGCTCTCTCGATCTTTCCGAATAGCACGTCCATGGCGGCTGACTCGGGGTCCAAGTCGTTTTTTGGGAACCAATGGTCAGGGACGCCGCTGTTGCGGCGGAACCAGCGTCGGCCGCTTTGGCCGTGGCAAACGATTACGCAGGGCCATGGGCTGAGGTCAATGAATCGAAGCGCCGTCGCCAAACGACTGGTAGAAAACGCACTCGCTAGAGTATCGATCGCTGCGAACGTCGGCCTTGCTTGTTGAGCGACCAGCGGTCGAAACAAATATGCGGGCATGAGGAGGTCAGCGGCATAGTTATCAGCTTGGCGTTCGGCCGACGCGCCAGCCTGCCCAGCGTTACCGATTTCACTCGCTCGGCAGATCGATGATCGGCCACGATGATGTTGCCAGTGCCCGAGTTCGTGCGCGATCGAAAAGCGACGACGGCGTGGGTCTCCATCGCTCTTAACCGTGATGATCGCGCGATCCCTAAAACCGATGATCCGCGCTTCACAGCTTTCTAGCGCGTCGTATCGAACCTTCGCGCCGAGCGCCCAAGCTATCGCCTCTATGTCGATCTCTTCTGGATTGGTAACGCCGAAAGACTGCAAAACTTGCTCGGCTACGCTTAGCCCTCTCAAACTGGATTCCCGTCCTCGTCAATGGCTCCGAGTTCTCTCAGGTCGGCCAAGATGGAATTCATCTCCTGCTCCGTGATTCCGTTGCCGTTACGCGCTGCCATGGTCAGCCGACTTTTGAGTTTGGAATCGTCATTCGCAAAACGCGCTAAGACTGCCGCCCGCTCTTGCAAGGGAAGCAGGTGAATATTGCTCCGGGCCGACTTGGCAGAACGAGCGATTTCCGCGCGAGCAGCTACAAGTCGCGCCTTACCGCTTTGCGCCGTAGCCGCCCCAACCATAGTGCGAAGCCGCACCGCTTCTTTTTCCGGGTCCAATCCCTCAGCCTCGATCTCAGCCAACAATTCGGCATCGGATAGGCTCATCACGTCGGCAACGAGTTCGTCCGCTAGGCGGTCAAAGCATGGACCTGTGCGATCCGACCCGCTCACGAAACCCAACCATTCGGAAATGCGGCATTTATTTTGCGACGCATACGCCGCCGGACGGTCGCATAGGCCGTGATGTCGAGATCGTTCATGATCATGATTTCCTCCTTCGACAATTCTTCCAAATCCGCCCACAGGAACAAGGTCGCCAGTTCGTCGTCGGCAAATAATGCCTCCAACGCATCGCGCCGCGCCGATGCGTCTTCCTTCGCCAAGGCCGTTTGCTCGACATTCAGGTCCGGCGTAGCTGGCTCGTGAAATGCTTGTCCGCTATCCGTGGTCGCATCAATTGAGACCAGTTCCGGCAAAAGGCCTGCCTTCTGCTTGCTCGCCCAAGCGCGGCTACGCATCACTCCCACCAGAAACGGCATGATCGCCATTTCCCGCGGGCAGTTCCGATTGCCTGCGATGGTCAGACAAATCGCTTCGCTGATTAAATCGCCAGCGTCGCAACCCGCAGTCAGTGCATAAACACGACCGGCCCTCTCCAGCCTGAGAAGGTCAGCCGATGTCAGGCCTTCAATCGCCTGCAGCACTTCCGCAAGATCAAGTGTCGGTCCGTTCACGCAGCTCCGCCCCGGCTTCCGTTGAGTAGGCTAGCTTAGAACACCCCGCAGACATTCGAACAAAAAATATTTCTATGTCCGAGGCTGTTGGAAATCCTAGCCTACCCTGATGAGCGTCAATGAAGACGATCGGGAGCGGTGTCGCAAGCCGTCTTACCTTCTATTGCGAGGAAGGAGGAAATGATCATGGCAGGCAAGAACCAACACGTTGTCCCGCACGCAGATGGGTGGGCAGTCCGTGGTGCAGGCAATAGCCGCGCGACTTCGGTTTTCGATACCCAGCAAGCGGCGATCGACGCCGCGCGTGGCATCGCGCAAAACCAGCACAGCGAGCTGCTAATCCATGGCCGTAATGGCCAGATTCGTGAGCGCGATAGCTTTGGTAGGGATCCTTTTCCCCCCCGAGGCTAATTGAGTCGGGCCGCATCTTAGGGTGCGGCCCTTCTTCTACGATCACCTGGATCAGGAGAATGAGATGGCCTTGAATCGCATTCACCTTCGTAAGCTCTTGAAAATCCTTTTCTCGGAGCCGAACGCCCGTCGTTCAGCACTTCGCTCGGACATCCGTGAAGAGATTGCGCGTGAAACGGGGCAGGACGAAGGCGGAGGCGATTTCTACGCCCCATTCTGGGCTGATGCCAAGAGCCACGTTTTTGGGGCAGCTGATTTACACACTATGGTCGATGACCGTGTGGGCGCAAACGGGCGGCGTGCAAACCTCTATCCTCAATTGCGCGCGGGATTCTTGACCTGGTGGAATGAACGGCGGCGTTGGACCAATGAGCCATTCCGTCTGGGGCGCTCGCTAAAAGCGCATTTTCAGTTTCCCGGTTTAGACGCGACGGTGAAGGTTGATAACATTTTAACTGTACGGGATGGGTTAGATGTCGAACACGTCATCTATCCCTACTTTGCGCCCGAGCCGGTTCTTTCGGAGAGCGCGGCACGTCTCGGGTTATGGCTTCTGTCTCGCGCATTGCCGACCGTCCCAGTCGAAGAAATTCGCATCCTTGACGTCATCAGAGGACGGACATTTTCAGTCGATCGGTATCCGCTCCTCGGTAACGAGGAGCATGAATTCCGGCAAAGATACGCAACTGCGCTGAATGAACGCGACATCCTTAGGCGCGAATACCCTTGAGAGATTTGTCGCTTTACAGGACCGTAACGCTAATTTGCTCTGGGACCCCAGTGGGACCCCGCTGCGAGCCTGCACCTCAACGTCGTGTTTAAGTTATTGAAAAATGGTGGACGCACTAGGGCTCGAACCTAGGACCCGCTGATTAAGAGCAATCTTTCCGTCCGGATGTGTTCGCGAGCGACCGCATCGATGTGCAGGTGTCCAGAGGATCTGGTCAACTCACTGCGATCCCATCGAGGATCGGACAATCGGGTCTGCTGTCGCCGCTGCACCCTTCGGCCAGTTCCAGCAAGGCGCGACGCATGGCTTCAAGTGCTGCCGCTTTGCGGCCAAGGTCATCGGCATGTGCCAGGGCAACGGCCTTCACTTCACTGCTCGTCCGCTCGCGGTTGTCCCATAGGCCGAGGAGAGTGGTGATTTCCTCAAGCGAGAAGCCAAGGCCGCGGGCGTTAGCAATGAAGCGCAGGCGCTCGATCGATTGCGGTGAATAGTCCCTGTAGCCATTGTCGCGTCGGTCAGGGGGCGGCATCAGACCTACGCGCTCATAGTGCCGGATCATCCGCTCCGACACGCCAGTGGTCTTCGATGCCTGTCCGATGTTCATGGCTGCTGTTCGCCGAACTTGGGGTGGCGTCCTTGGTGGTGGCCGCCATGGAAGAAGTGCAGCAGCGGACAGGTGAACAGGAATGCGTAAGGGATCAGCCCGAAGAAGTGCTGCCGGTGTTCCGGATAGAGCAGGAAAGCGGCGATCAGCGCGACCGATGCCGCGGCCAGCAGCCACGCGCGCTTGCTGGAAAGGTTCATAGCGCAATCCTCCTGAGACGCAGCGAATTGCCGATGACGCTGACCGAGGAAAGCGCCATCGCCGCCGCTGCGATGATCGGTGAAAGCATGATGCCGAACAGCGGGTAGAGCGCGCCTGCAGCCACCGGGATACCAGCGACGTTGTAGGCAAAGGCGAAGAACAGGTTCTGCCGGATGTTGGTCATGGTTGCATGACTGAGGTGCCGGGCACGCGTTATCCCCGTCAAATCGCCCTTGAGCAGTGTGATGCCTGCGCTTTCAATCGCCACGTCCGTTCCCGAACCCATGGCGATGCCGACATCGGCGGCAGCGAGGGCTGGGGCATCGTTCACACCGTCGCCCGCCATCGCTACGATCCGTCCCTCGTCTCTCAGGCGCTTGACGATAGCGCTCTTCTGGTCGGGAAGGACATCTGCCTCGACGTCGGCGATACCGAGGCGTCGTGCGATGGCCTCAGCGGTGACGCGATTGTCGCCCGTCAGCATGATGACATGGATCCCCACCTCGGCCAGAGCCTTGAGCGCGGCAGGCGTTGTCGCTTTTACCGGATCGGCAATGCCGATAGAACCCGCCACCTGGCCATCAATGCCGAGGAAGATCGCGGTCGCACCTTCGGCACGCAGGGCATCAGCACGTTGCGCCAGTTGGGCGGTGGAGATCCCCTGTTCCTCAAGAAAGCGGGCATTTCCAGCAACAAGTCGATATCCATCGACGATGCCGGTGATACCCTTGCCGACTGGCTGATCGACGTCGCCCGGTTCGCTTATTGCGAGCCCCTTGGCTTCTGCATCCCTCACAATAGCCAGGGCCAGCGGATGTTCGCTGCTGCGTTCAAGGCTCGCGGCAAGGCGCAGAACTTCTTGGCTGTCGAACCCTTCAGCCGTCTCGATCGCAACCACCGCGGGCTTGCCCTCGGTGAGCGTGCCGGTCTTGTCGACGACAAGCGTATCGACCTTCTCCATGCGTTCGAGCGCCTCTGCATTCTTGATGAGGATACCGGCCTGCGCACCGCGTCCAACCCCCACCATGATCGACATCGGAGTGGCCAAGCCGAGCGCGCAGGGACAGGCGATGATCAGCACAGCTACTGCCGCAATCAGACCGTAACCCATCGCCGGGGACGGACCGACCAGCGACCAGGCGGCGAATGCGACTGCTGCGACCGCAATCACTGCCGGCACGAACCAGCCCGACACGGTGTCGGCAAGCCGTTGAATCGGCGCCCGGCTGCGCTGGGCTTCTGCGACCATCTGGACGATGCGCGCCAGCATGGTATCGCGCCCGATCTTCTCGGCGCGCATCACGAGGCCGCCGGTCTGGTTTATCGTGCCACCGATCAGCTTCGACGATGCCTCCTTGGTCACCGGCATGGATTCGCCGGTTACCATCGATTCATCGACCGTTCCGCGGCCCTCCAGGACCACGCCATCAACCGGAACTTTCTCGCCAGGACGAACGCGTAGCGTGTCGCCGACCAGAACCTGGTCGAGTGTGATCTCCTCGTCACTACTATCGGGACGAACCCGGCGGGCGAGCTTGGGCGAAAGGTCGAGCAATGCGCGGATCGCACCGCTGGTTGTTTCCCGGGCACGCAGTTCAAGCAGTTGGCCAAGCAAGACCAGCACGGTAATGACCGCCGCCGCCTCGAAATAGACCGCGACTGAGCCGTCCATTGCGCGAAACGCGGGCGGGAACATACTGGGCGCGAGCGTCGCCGCCATGCTGTACATCCAGGCAACGCCCGTTCCCATCGCAATCAGGGTGAACATGTTGAGGTGGCCGCTTTTCACCGAGGCCCAGCCGCGTTCGAAAAATGGCCAGCCTGCCCACAGGACCACCGGCGTCGCCAGAACCATCTGGATCAGGCTGGCGATGTTTCCATCCAAATAATGGCGCAGTCCGGTCAGATGCCCGCCCATTTCGAGCGCTACCACCGGCAAGGCGAGGATCAGGCCGATCACGAAGCGCCGCTTCATGTCGGCATATTCCGGTGACGGTCCATCGCTGAGCGTCGGGGCCATCGGTTCCAGGGCCATGCCGCAGATCGGGCAGCTTCCCGGCCCGGACTGCTGAACCTCGGGATGCATCGGGCAGGTCCAGATCGCGCCTTCTGCCACATATTCTGTTGGCCGCGGTGCATCGCTCATATAGCGCGCTGGATCGGTCTTGAACTTGGCCAGACAGCCAGCGCTGCAGAAGTAGTGATGGGCGCCGTCATGGGTCGCGACATGCGGCGTGGTTGCCGGGTCAACGCTCATTCCGCAGACGGGGTCAATCACCGTTCCTGGAGCCTTCGATCCGAAATGGGTGCATTTCGCAAGGTCGTGATGCGACTCGGTCATACTTCGTACTCCTCTTGTCGCAACTCGCATCAACCTTGACATCATGTCAGGGTCAAGAGGTAATTCACCCGTACGCCATGATCGGTTCCAGCGTACCCAGCCAGGCCACCACGGCGAGGATCGTAAGCACTGTGGACGTCTCCAGAATCAGGCTTTGCCGAAGACTACGTAACGCGGGGACCGGATTGCCGTTGGCGATGGCTGCACCAAGGGCGGGTGTCAGCCGCCAGCGGTTGACACCCGCCAGCATCAGCATTGCAGCAAACAGGGCGAGCTTGATAAGCAGGAGTTGGCCGTAGCGCGAAGCGAACAAGGCGTACGGATGCGGCAAGCCCATTAGGCTCAGGCTGTTGATGATGCCCGTGAGAACGATCAACCCGACCGCAAGCGTCCCAACCCGCGAGAATTGTTCAAGCGCCCGATGCGCGATCCTGATCTGCGCATCGGATTGCTGCGCCAATGGCTGAAAAAGCAGCCAGGCGAACGCTGCAATTCCGCCGATCCATACAGCCGCCGCCAGCATGTGGACGATGTCGCTCAGCCGGTGGAGCGTTCCAGTCCACCCTTCGGTTGCACCGGCATGGCCAGTCCAAACCAGCGTGGCGATGGCAAGCACAGCCGAGGCAAGCAGACAGTATCTTGCTAGGTGTGGGGTTCGGCCAAGCCCCAGGGCGGCAAGCAGGGCAATTGCAACTGCCACCATGCGCACAACCCAGGCGCTGCCGATGGCGCTCTGTGTAACGATTTCCCTGAAGGCCGAGCCATCTACTGCCCAGAGGCTTGTCCCGGTCATGGCTGCGACAAGTGCGATCATGCCGCCGCCGGACAGCAGCAGTCCGAGCAGCGAAAGGAGGAGGGCGGGTTTGGCCAGCGGCAGCAAGACAGTGCCTCGCTCCTCGGGTTTCAGCGCGTAAAGCGAGAAGGCCGTCACACCTGCCAGCACCATCAGGTCGGCGTAAAGCGCGAACCGGATGGCGATGACAGGCAGGTTGTCCATGTCTTCAGCGTACGGTGAAGCTGAAGTTGCCGCCCATGCGATGCGTGTCGGCTCCGGCCGCGCTCCAGGTCACGCGGTAAGTGCCGGCGGCGAGCGGCCGACGGAGCAGCAAAGTCATCGATTTCCGGTCATTGCCAAGCCGGGCGGTGAAACCCGTGATCGGCATCGGCGCATGGTTTGCCATACCCGGCATTCCCGTCATTGCGATCTCGGCCCGTGCCGTTGCGCCGATCACGGCCTCATTGAAGCGCAGTTCGACCTTCGTAGGTGCTACGACCGTTGCATTGGCGGTCGGGGTCGAGGACACAAGCTGCGTATGCGCGCTGGCAACCTGCGGGACGATGAGACCCAGAGCGGCGGCGGCGAGGGCAAGGCTGGTCAAACGCATCAGGAATCTCCTTGGAAACGGCTATCAGGTTGAAATACGCGGCCCGGAACAGCATCCCTCAAATTGGCCGGGTTCAATTTTTCTGAGGGATCGGGGATATGGCTGCGTATAGGATCACAAGACCTCGGGAGACCCACCATGTCCGACCTTGATCAGGCGCTCCGCTGCCTGGCCACACTTCCGGCCCCTTCGGAGCTGGCGACTATCGACGACGCAGTGCTTGCCGGACTGGCTGCGAGCCGCCGTGAGGCTGCGGCCGGGTCGCGGCTGATGGGTTTTGCCGCAGCCCTGGCGCTGGTGGTCGGCGTAGCGGGTGGTGGACTGGCGGGCGGCGAACCCGCCACAGCTCAGCCAATCTCACCCTTTGCGCCCGACAATCCCCTCGCACCTTCGACCTTGCTGGATGTCCACCCGTGAATTGGACCAGGCGGCTGATCCTGATCGCGTTTGTCGCATTCGCGGCGGCGCTGGGCGGAACTTATGCTGGCCGCGTCCTGTTCGCACCGGAAAGGCAGAGCGAGACCGAACTCCATGCGCTGCTGCACAGCGAGCTTGAACTCGATGCCGCACAGGAAGCAAAGATCGAAGCAATCGAGCAGCGTTTTGCCACCCGCCGCAAGGCGCTTGAGCTCGAGATGCGGGCGGCCAATGCCCACCTGGCCGAAGCGATGGAAGTGGAACATGGTTATGGTCCGGAAGTCACGGCCGCGATCGATCATACTCACAAGGTGATGGGTGAGATGCAAAAGGAGACGCTTGAGCATCTCTTTGCCATGCGCGCCGTCCTGAGGCCTGATCAGGCGGTCAAATTCGACAGGACTGTGACCAGAGCCCTGACCCCAGAAGTACGGTGAGCCTTTCGCTGTCAGAGGGGAGCGACGGCGAATTGGCCGCACTGGCGCTCGCTGGTCGGCAAGACGCCTATCGCGAACTGCTGGCGCGCCACCGTGAATCTGTATTTCGTCTGGTACGGGCATCCGTCGGCGATCCGCACGAGGCACTCGACATTACCCAGGAGACCTTCATCGCCGCGTTCTCGGCGCTTGGACGCTACGATCATGAGCGACCGTTCCTGGCCTGGCTTAAGCACATCGCGCTCAACAAGTGCCGGGACTGGGCAAGAAGGAGAAAGGTGCGTGCCTTCTTCACGCGCGCAATGCCGCTCGAGATGGCTTTCGATGTTTCGGACGATGCCATTTCCGCCGACGTACAAGCGGTGGACCGGGCCGAGCTGGCGCGCGTGACCGCGGCCATATCGCGCTTGCCATCCCGTCTGCGCGATGCCTTGGTCCTCCGCACGATCGATGGGCTCGGCCAGGCTGAAGCCGCAGAGGTGCTGGGTGTCAGCGAAAAAACGGTTGAGACCCGGCTCTACCGGGCGAGGGGAAAATTAAAAGCGATGCTTGGCGACCAGATCTGAGGGGTAAGGAAAGCGGCTGCGTAGAGAACTATGAAGCCGTCAATCGTACCGGACACCATTCATGCATTCTTTTGCGCTTAATCGCCGTACCCTCATTCGTTCGGCTGCCCTGGGGGGCGGGGGCCTCGCGCTTTCGGCAGTGCTCCCAGCCTGGGCGCGCAGCGGAACCTCTGGTCTTGGAGTCCCGATGGCCGAGGTGTCCGGGGAGCAAATCGCACTATCCATCGGTCATGCCTCGCTCCGTGTCGGCGGGCGTGACGGGCATGCCATCGGCATCAACGGTGCGACACCTGGCCCGGTTATCCGGTTAAAAGAGGGTCAGAAGGTTCGCCTCGCAGTGAACAACACGCTGAAGGAAGAAACCTCGATCCATTGGCACGGGCTGCTCGTGCCCTTCCAGATGGACGGCGTGCCGGGGGTGAGCTTTCCCGGGATCAAGGCCGGCCAGACTTTCGTCTATGAATTCCCCGTCCGGCAGTCCGGGACCTACTGGTATCACAGCCACTCGGGCATGCAGGAGGCGATGGGCATGTATGGCGCGATTGTGATCGATCCCGCAGCACCCGATCCAATTGCCTATGACCGCGAACACGTGATCATGCTCGCCGACTGGAGCTTCATGCACCCACACACGCAGCTGCGGAAGCTGAAGGCGCAGCCCGGCTACTTCAACCTGCAAAAGCAGACCCTCTCGGGACTACTTGCGGGAAAGGACCAGTCGGCCTCCGAACGGCGCATGTGGGCCGGGATGCGGATGGACCCGACCGACATTTCCGATGTCACCGGCGCCACTTATCATTTCATGGTCAACGGGCATGACAGCGCCGCGAACTGGACTGGACTGTTCGCACCCGGAGAGCGTGTGCGCCTGCGCATCATCAATGCTGCCGCCATGACCAACTTCAATGTCCGGATTCCGGGCCTTGCGATGACCGTGGTTGCCGCCGACGGGCAGAACGTGCAGCCAGTCGAGACCGACGAGTTCCAGATCGGCATCGCCGAGACCTATGACGTGATTGTCGTGCCCAGAGCCGACGAGGCCTATGGCTTCATCGCCGAAGCCATCGACCGCTCCGGTCAGGTGCGCGCCACGCTCGCCCCGCGCCTCGGCATGGTCGCGCCGATCCCGGCGATCCGCGAACGCCCGCTGCTGTCCATGCAAGACATGGGCATGGGCGATATGGCGGCACCCGGTGCCGATGCGAGTGCAACTGATCACGCAGCCATGGGCCACGCCATGCCCGGGATGGATCACGGCTCGATGAAGATGCGCGATCCCGCGGTCGCGCCGCAGGTCAAAATGGGACCAGGCGTTGCGACGCTTTCGCCAATGCCCATGGACCGCACGGGCGAACGTCCGACCGGCCTTGAGAAGGTCGATCACCGGGTGCTGACTTATCGTGACCTCAAAGCGCTGCCCCCCAATGCAGACAAGCGCACGCCGTCGCGAGAGATCGATATCCATCTGACCGCCAACATGGAGCGCTACATGTGGTCCTTCGATGGCGTAAAGTTCAGCGAGAACACCGAGCCGATCGCGTTCCGCCACATGGAGCGGGTGCGCGTCAATCTCATCAATGACACCATGATGCCCCATCCGATTCACCTGCACGGTCATTTCTTCGAACTGGTCACAGGTAATCCGGGTCATCATCCGCTGAAGCACACGGTCAATGTCTTGCCCGGTGGCAAGGTTTCGTTCGACCTGACGGCCGATGAACTCGGCGACTGGGCATTTCACTGTCACATGCTGCTGCACATGATGTCGGGGATGTTCCGGGTCGTGACCGTGCGCCATGAGGAGGACGCGGCATGAAGGCGACCCTTCTCATCAGCGCTGCTGTCTTGCTGGCAACGCCCGGCTTTGCGGGGGCTCAATCCACCATGCCAGGCATGGAAATGAAGGATGCGCCCGGCACAGTTGCTCGAGCCGAGGCCCCGCCGGCTGCAATGGACCATTCCGGCCATAGTCAGCCCGAAGCTGCAGTTCCCGCGCCTGTCGCAGTCGATCCCCATGCCGGACACGCTGCCGAGCCTAAGCCAGCCGGTCCGCCACGGCCTGAAGCCATCGATCACTCCGGCCATGATATGAATGCCATGGCGGGCATGTCCGAGGGTGATCCGGCTATCGGAACTGCTCCCGCCCCTGCGCCGCCAGGCGACCATGCCGCGGATACCGTGTTCGATCCCGCTGAGATGGCGCGCGCACGCGAAGCCCTACGGCGAGAGAATGGAGCCTTCAGCGGGTCGATGGTACTCTTCGATCTCGCCGAATTCCAGGCGCGCAAGGGCAGGGACGGTTATCGTTGGGCAGGCGAGGCCTGGTTCGGCGGTGACGTCGATCGCCTCCTGATCAAAACAGAGGGCGAGGGCGCATTCGGCGAGCCGATCGAGGATCTGGAAATCCAGGCACTCTATTCACGTGCCATCTCGCCGTTCTGGAATGCCCATGTCGGCTTGCGGCACGATATAGTGCCCAATCCCTCGCGGACTTATGCCGTGCTCGGGGTAGAGGGGATCGCGCCTTACTGGTTCCATTTGACGGGGCAGATGTTCCTCTCCGACAAGGGGGACATCCGGGCTCGCCTTGAGGGAAGCTACGATGAGCGGATCACCCAGCGCCTTATCTTCCAGCCTCGAGCGGAACTTAATTTCTCCGCTCAGGACATGCCCGTGATCGGGGTCGGATCAGGACTCACCGACTTCGAACTGGGTGCGCGCTTGCGCTCTGAGATCCGACGCGAGTTCGCGCCCTATGTTGGCGTGGAATGGAGCCGGAAGGCGGGTGACACCGCGCGTTTGTCACGGCTCGCAGGAGAAGATCCAGATGCGGTCAGTTTTGTCGCTGGCGTCAGGGTCTGGTTCTGATTCTGATGGCAATGCACAATGACTTTGGCTGGACCGACGGGTCGCAACGGAGCAGGACTTGATCCTATGAAATCGGTCGTCGCTTTCATTGTTGCGCTAGCATTGGCGTTCGGCGCAGGACCGCTTTGCGCCGCCCCGGCAGCGGCTTCGATGCAGACCGCTAACATGGAATGCGGCGACATGCCGGGAAGCGGCGACCGCTCACATCATCATGGCGCACCGGACGTGGCGCGGGTCTGTCATGCGTGCCTCTTTGCTGCGCCTGCCATCGGCACCAATCTGAATGCCATACGATGGGATTGGATCGGCCCGGAGATCCGGGCGCCCCAAAGCCTGTCCGGATTGACGCCCGAGCCACCGACACCGCCCCCGCGCCAGCCGGTTTCCCGATCCGTTTCAATCTTATCTGGAGAATACACATGAAATCCAAGTATCTGCTGGGCGCCCTCGCGCTCTCGCTTTCTACTGCCGCGTTTGCAGCCGAGCCTGCACCGACGCCAGAAAAGCCGTGCTGTTGCTGCAAGAAGGACGAGCACGGCCAGATGGCCTGCTGCAAGGAGCATGGCGAGCAGGCTGGTGAGCATGCTGGTCACGACATGAGCGGCATGGATCACAAGTAAGCAATGGTGCGCGGAGGGTATTCAGCCACCCTCCGCGCATTGCCATGTGACTACCGGCAAAAGCGGATTTTGGCTGTAGTTGACGCCGTTGCGGTTCAGCGGCCACCCGCGGATGAGGAGATTACACATGCGAAAGCTGGTTCTGGCACTGGCGTTGTTTTCGACCCCCGCGCTCGCGGCAGGCGACATCCTGATGCATCGCGATCCGGGATGTGGGTGCTGCGAACAATGGGCGGCCCGGGTTCGCCAGGCCTTCGGCAGAAATGTGCGGATCGTCGATGACGCGAACCGTGCTGCCTTCCAGCGGCAGGTGGGTCTTCCTGCAAACCTGGCGTCATGCCACACTGCGATTGTCGACGGAATCGCCTTCGAGGGACACGTTCCGATTGTCGACATGCGCCGCGTGCTGGCGAACCGCCCGAAAGGTGTTCGCGGGCTTGCGGTCGCAGGCATGCCGATCGGTTCGCCAGGCATGGAGGTGCCGGGCGTTCGCGCGCAGCGGTATAACGTCATTGCATTCGGGGCCGCGCGCACCAGCGTATACGCACAGCATTAGTCGTCGCATTAGATGCCAGCGTCTTTATCTCTGCTCCCGCGAAACCCGGAGCACATCCGGGCAAATCGAATGAGCGCGGGGCAAGATGCTTCCGCGAGTTGTGTTACGTTTGGAGCGGGGGCTTTTTCGCCTTGATCGCGATGAAGGCCGCGCCTGCATTCGTCCTTCGCCAAGCCAGCCCGCTTCACGGCGATCTGTGATCTGGCCGAGGAGGCTGCAGCGCCAGCGCCTGGAGGCGTCACCGAGCGAATTGCCGTGCTCCTTCGCGGCCATAGTAAGCCCCGCAGGATTGCTATCACCCGGCGTCAGAACACCAGAACCTTGTCCGCCTGCAGCGTGCTATAGGCTAGCTCATCCATCGAGCTGCGCCTTGCCATCGAGCAGGACGGGCAGATAATGATCATCGCATCCGGAATTGGCATTTGGTCACCTCTGCCGCTGAGATGGGACCGCCGAACTCAAATATAAGTCGCAGGGCTGACGACTTTGAGAGTGCCGATTCGTGCCAGCCTTGGAAAGTGAGCTTGAGCTGGGCCGCAAAGCAACCCGCGGAACGGCCATTTTGCAGCTTTCGCTCACAAAATCAGTTTCAAGGAGCCTGCTACCTAGAGAGCTACCTAGCGCAATTCCGCCACGCGGCAGGTCTCTGCTGTCGCGCTGTAAGCATATGCTTTATAAGGAGAAAGTGGTGGACGCACTAGGGCTCGAACCTAGGACCCGCTGATTAAGAGTCAGCTGCTCTACCAACTGAGCTATGCGTCCGTGCCGGGGCTCGCGGGCCGGTGATCGGGCGCCGCGTGTCGGTCAGGGCGCGGCGGTTAGCATGGGGTGGGGGGCTTGCAAAGCGTAAAATCGGGGCGGGACGCACTTTTCCAGAACAAGCCCTGCTCAGCCCCAGCCGGTGCCGGTGGCGGGTGGCGCGCGGCGGTCGATGTTGAGGAGGATGCCGATGCAGATCATGATCGTCAGCATCGACGACCCGCCGTAGGACATGAAGGGGAGGGGAATGCCGACGACAGGCGCCAGCCCCATCACCATCATGAGGTTGATCGCGACATAGAAGAAGATCGTCGTGGTGAGCCCGCCGGCGACCAGCCGCGCGAAGCGATCCTCGGTGCGCGCCGCGACGCGCATCCCCCAGCGCAGTAGCAGGAAAAAGCCGAGGATAAGGCCGACGCCGCCGATCATCCCCCATTCCTCCGCCATCGTCGCGAAGACGAAATCGGTATGTCCTTCAGGGAGATAGTCGAGATGGCTCTGCGTGCCGTTGAGGAAGCCCTTGCCGAACACGCCGCCCGATCCGATCGCGATCTTGGACTGGCTGATATGGTAGCCGGCGCCGAGCGGATCGCTCTCGGGATCGAGGAAGATGAGCACCCGCTTGCGCTGATAGTCGTGGAGGAAGTGGAAGGCGATCGGCAGCATCGCCGCGCCCGCCACCCCCGCGCCGACGAAGAGGCGCAGCGGCAGTCCGGCGAGGAACATGACGGTGACGCCGCTCATCGCGATCATCATCCCCGTGCCGAGATCGGGCTGGGCCAGCACGAGCAGGAAGGGCAGGCCGATGAGCAACGCCGGCGGCCAGATCGCGTGCCAGCCGCGCAGCCGCGCCACCGGGAGCAGCGCATAGAAGCGGGCGACCGCGAGCACGATGGCGAGCTTCATCATCTCCGACGGCTGGAACTGCATGAAGCCGAGGTTGATCCAGCGCTGGCTCCCCCCCGCGATGCCGCCGATCAGCTCGACCAGGATCAGCGCGACGAGCACGACCCCATAGGCCGGCCAGGCAAAGCGGGCGAACAGCGCGAAGGGCAGCCGCGCGATCACCATCGCCATGGCGAGGAAAATGAGGAACCGCGCGCCCTGCATCCCCGCCCAGGGCAGCACGTGCCCGCCCGCGGCGCTGTAGAGCACCACGCAGCCGAAGGCCGCGATCGCGGTGAGCAGCAGATAGACGCGCCAGGGGAGGCGGGCGACGGCGGCGGGGACGATGCCGCTCATTCGGGTACGCCCTCTGTGCTGTTCGCCGACGTGGCGGGCGGCGGCGGCGTGGCGACGGCGCCGTTCGAAGGGGACGCGGGCTCGGCATCGTTCGTCACGCCATTGTCAGCCGCCGCGGGCGGCGCCTGTTCGATGCCCTTGGCGATGCGGAACGCGCGCATCTGTTTCTCGAGCCGCTCGATCGGCGTGCCGCCCCATTCCGCCTCGAGCGCGGCGAGCTTGGCCATCGCCTTGTCGCGATCGTAGAGATAGGTGATGACGTCGCCGGCAATCGGCGCGGCGGTCACGATATGGCCGCTATGCTCGAGGATGCAGCTCACGGCATAGCGCGGCGTGTCGAACGGGGCATAGCCCTGGAACAGCGAGTGGTCGCGCAGCTTAAAGGGAAGCTGCGCGTCGCCGCGCACACCGCGGGCGCGCTCGGCCATGGTGATGCGGCGGACCTGCGCGGTGCCGGTCTTGCCGGCGAGCAGCACGTTGGGGACGGGCAGCCGGGCGGAGCGGGCGGTGCCGTTGCCGTTCACCACGTCGCGCATGGCGGTGTGGATGATGTCGAGATGGGCCTGGTCGACCCCGAGCGGCGCGCCGCCATGCGGGCGTCCGTCGACGACGAATTTGGGCGAAACCATCCGGCCCGAGGCGAGCCGCGCCGCCATGACGGCGAGCTGGGTCGGGTTGACGAGCATGTAGCCCTGGCCGATCGTCGCGTTGACGGTATCGTAAACCTGCCAGCTTTCCTTGTATTTCCGCAGCTTCCAGGCAGGGTCCGGGACGGTGCCGTAGCTCTGGCTGGGAAAGGGGAGGTCGAAGCGCTCGCCCAGACCCACCTGGCGCGCCATGGCGGCGATCCGGTCCATGCCGATGATCTGCGCGAAGTGATAGAAATAGATGTCGCAGCTCTGCTCGATCGCGCGGTGCATGTCGACGGTGCCATGGCCGCGCCGCCGCCAGCAGTGGAAGAGCGTATTCCCCACGCGCAATGCGCCCGAGCAGGTCGTCGTCGCGCCGGGGTCGAGCCCGGCTTCGAGGAAGGCGAGCGCCACCGTCGGCTTGACGGTCGAGCCGGGCGGATAAAGCCCCTGCAGCGTCTTGTTGCGCAGCGGCACATGGTCGTCGCTCGACAGCATCGCCCATTCGGCATGGCTGATGCCGTCGGAGAAGCTGTTGGGGTCGTAGCTCGGCATCGAGGCCATGGCGAGGATGTCGCCGGTCTCGCAATCCATCACCACCACCGATCCGCTCTGCGTGCCCAGGCGCCGGCCGGCATAATCCTGCAGCCCCGCGTCGATGGTGAGGCGGATGGTCGCGCCCGGCCTGTCGGGCCGCGTGGTGAGTTCGCGCACGATCTTGCCGCGCGCGGTCACCTCGACCCGCTTGGCGCCGGGCTGGCCGGTCAATTGCCTGTCGAAGGCGCGCTCGAGCCCGTCCTTGCCGATCTTGTAGCCCGGCGTGATGAGCAGCGGGTTTTTCTCGCGCTCGTAATCGGCGGCGGAGGCGGGGCCGACATAGCCGATGAGATGGCCGACCGATGGCCCGGCGGGATAGTGGCGCGAAAAGCCCTGCGCGGGCGCGACGCCGGGCAGATCGGAGAGGCGGACGCTGACGGCGGCGAACTGCTCGTAGTTGAGGCCGTCGGCGACCTGGACAGGCTGGAACCCCGCCGCCTTGCCGAGATCCTCGTTGATCCGCTCGACATCGTCGGGGCTGAGCGCGAGCAGGTCGGCGAGCGTGCCGATCACGCGGTCCTTGTCGTGCAGCCGGTCGGGAATGATGTCGACACGGAAATCGGTGCGGTTGTTGGCGAGCGGAAAGCCGTTGCGGTCGACGATCCAGCCCCGGCGCGGCGGGATGAGCGTCAGGTTGACGCGATTGCTCTCCGAAAGGAGCTGGTACTTGTCCCGCTCGGCGATGGCGATCCAGCCCATGCGCGCCGCGAGCAGCCCGCCGACCAGGGTCTGCGCGCCGCCGAGCACGAAGGCGCGGCGCGAGAAGCTGAAGGCCAGGCTCGCCTCGGTCTGGACCTTCCTGCCCCAGATCACGGCAGCCGCCAGCTGTCGACGGCGGCGCACAGGCGCGCGACGAAGGGATAGAGGATGACGCTGTAGCCAAGCTGCGGCAGCACCCGCGCCACCGGCCCGCCGCCGCCGAGCCCGGCCAGCGCCCAGCCGCCGAGCAGGCCGAGCGCGACGCCGAGGCCGGCGATCACCCAGTCATGCATCCAGTCGCGCCAGGCGAGCCGGTTGCCGAGCGTGTCGACGAGGATCAGCGCCAGCGTCCACAGGCACATCGCGCTGCCGATCGGCTGGCCGCTCATGATGTCGTCGAACAGGCCGAGGGGAAGCCCGACCCACACCGGCCACAACTCCGGGCAGAGCAGCCGCCAGGCGAGCAGCACGATGAGACCGAACGGCGGCAGGACCGGCGACTGGGCGATGATCGGCAGCGCGCTCAGCATCGAACCGAGCATCACCGTGGCGATCGGCGCGCCCTCCACCCGCCAGCGTCCATAATCGCGGTAGAGGCCGGGACGGCGCGGCATCAGTCGGTGTCTCCGCCGCCCGGCACGGCGGGAACGGGGGGCGCCGGCTGCGGCGGCGCGGGCGCCTGGAACGGCCGCTGGACGATCACCAGCTCGACGCGCGCGGGATTGGCGAGCGGCACGGCGATCGACTGGTCGCGCTCGCCCCGCACAACGATGGCGACCGGAATATTGGGCCGGTAGAGCCCGCCCGTGCCCGACGTGACGAGGATGTCGCCCGGCCTGAACGGATTGGCGCCGCCGGCCACGCCCCGGATGAGCAGCGTGCCGTCGCCCAGGCCCGTCGACAGGCCGGCGATATTGTCGGCGGGCCGGCGGACGGGCACGATATTGTCGCGATCGGTGAGCAGCAGCACGTCGGCGGTGTTGGGGCTGGTCATCACGACGCGGCCGATCAGCCCTTCCGACGCGCGCACCGGCATTCCCGCCGCCACGCCCTGCCAGGCGCCGACGGAGAGGCGCGCCATGCGGCGGATGCTGGTCGCGGTTGAGCTGATGAGGCGGCCGGCGACCACCTCGCCCTCATCCTCGTCGACCAGCTTGAGCAGTTTCTTCAGGCGCTCGTTCTCCTGCCGGATCGCGGCGGCTTCGATCAGCCTAGGACGGCTCGCCTCCACCTCGCGGCGGAGCGCGGCGTTCTGGCTGCCGGCGCGGATATAGCCGGCCACATATTCGTCGGCGCTGCCCACCCCCTGCACCATCGAGCGCAGCGCGAGCGAAACGGGCCGCGTTACCTCGGCGCCCGCCGCGCGCAGCACCGCGAAGCCCGCCGGATCGAGAACCGAGATGATCGCGAGCAACAGACCGACCAGCGCGCCGCCAATGGCGACGACATAGCTCGCGAAATATCGGTACTGCGCCTTCCGGTCATATCCGGGGCGCCGGGTTGGCGGCGGCGCCATGTCGCTCGGCCTCCCCCGATCAGGCGGTCTGGAGCACGCCCCGGAAGATGGGATCCTCCATCGCCCGGCCGGTGCCGATCGCGACGCACGTCAGCGGATCGTCCGCCACGCTCACCGGCAGCCCGGTTTCGTCGCGCAATTCCTCGTCCAGCCCCTTGAGCAGCGCGCCGCCGCCGGTGAGCACGATGCCCTGGTCGACGATGTCTGCCGCCAGCTCGGGCGCGGTGTTCTCGAGCGCGATGCGCACGCCCTCGACGATGGTGCCGATCGGTTCGGACAGCGCCTCGGCGATCTGGCCCTGGTTGATCGAGATTTCCTTGGGCACGCCGTTGACGAGGTCGCGGCCCTTGATGTGGATCGTCTCGCCCACGCCGTCGGAGGGCGTCTGCGCGATGCCGTAATTCTTCTTGATGCGCTCGGCGGTCGCCTCGCCGATGAGGAGGTTGTGGTGGCGGCGGACGTAGGAGACGATCGCCTCGTCCATCTTGTCGCCGCCCACGCGCACCGAGGTGGTGTAGGCGAGGCCGCGCAGCGAGAGCACCGCGACTTCGGTGGTGCCGCCGCCGATATCGACCACCATCGACCCGATCGGCTCGGTCACCGGCATGTCGGCGCCGATCGCCGCGGCCATCGGCTCCTCGATCAGGAAGACCTGGCTCGCGCCGGCATTGCTCGCCGCGTCGCGGATCGCGCGCCGCTCGACCGAGGTGGAGCCTGAAGGGACGCAGATCACGATCTCGCGGACGCCGAAGGGGCGTGGCTTGCCGCCGTTCACCTTGGTGATGAAGTGCTTGATCATCTGCTCGGCGACGTCGATGTCGGCGATGACGCCATCGCGGAGCGGGCGGATCGCCTCGATCGATTCGGGCGTCTTGCCCATCATCAGCTTGGCGTCGTCGCCCACCGCCTTGACCCGCTTCTCGCCGCGCAGCGTCTCGACCGCGACCACCGAGGGCTCGTTGAGGACGATGCCGCGCCCGCGCACATAGACCACCGTGTTGGCGGTGCCGAGATCAATCGCCATGTCGTGCGAGGAGAATTTGAACAAACGCGAGAAGATCGACATTCCTGGTCCTGTTCGAGCGACGCTGGGGCAGCCCGGTCGGCTGCGCGTGTATGGAGGCGGCGCGCCGGCGCTCGACCGAGACTGCGAAGCAATTTTCTTTGAGGCGGCGGCTCGCGGAAGTCCGTCGCTTGGTCTAGTCACCGGCCTATGTCAATACGCCGATTGCCCGAAGCGCTCATCAACCGCATCGCCGCCGGCGAAGTGGTCGAACGCCCCGCCAGCGCGCTCAAGGAACTGATCGAGAACGCGATCGACGCGGGCGCCACGCAGATCGCGATCCGGCTCGCGGCGGGAGGCACCGATCTCGTCGAGGTGAGCGACGATGGCTGCGGGATGAGCCCCGCCGAACTGTCCCTGGCGCTCGAACGCCATGCCACCTCCAAGCTCCCCGACGATGCCATCGAGGCGGTCACGACGCTCGGCTTTCGCGGCGAGGCGCTGCCCTCGATCGCCAGCGTCGCCCGCGTCACGATCGAGAGCCGGCCGGCCGGCGCCGATGGCTGGCGGCGCATCGTCGATCATGGGCTGATGGAGGGGGAGGGGCCGGCCGCGATGCCGCCGGGCACGCGCGTGCGGGTCGAAAGCCTGTTCGCCAAGGTGCCGGCGCGGCGCAAGTTCCTGCGCTCGGCCCGCGCCGAATATGCCGCCTGTCTCGACATCGTCCGCCGCCTCGCCATGGCGCGGCCGGAGATCGGCTTCGCACTCGAACATGACGGGCGCCGCGTGCTGCAGGTCGCGGGCGGCGAGACGCGCGAGGCGCGGGTGGCGGCACTCACCGACCGCGATCTCGCCGCCAATCACGTCATCGTCGCGCTGGCGCGAGAGGGGGTGAGCCTCGCCGGGGTGGCGAGCCTCCCGACCTATCATCGCGGCGTCGCCGATCATCAATATCTGTTCGTCAACGGCCGGCCGGTGCGCGACCGGCTGCTGCTCGGCGCGGTGCGGGGCGCCTATGCCGATCTGCTGGCGCGCGACCGGCATCCGGTACTGGCGCTGTTCCTGACGCTGCCGACCGAGGCCGTCGACATCAACGTTCACCCCGCCAAGACCGAGGTCCGCTTCCAGGAGCCCGCGATGATCCGGGGGATGATCGTCACCGGCCTGCGTCACGCGCTCGACGCCGCCGGCGCGCGATCGGCGCAGCGCGAGGCCGTCGCGAGCGGCGCGCTGTGGCAGCGGGAGGGGGTCTTTGCCCCCGGCCGTCCGCGCGAAGGCGCGACTCCGTCTCCCGCGCTCGCCTATGGCGCCGATGATTTTGGCGCGGCGCCGGCGCCCGCCCTCTGGGACCGGCACGAGCGCACCAGCTTCGCGCCCGCCGCGCGCGCCGAACCGGCCACGCCGCCGACGGAGCGTGCCGACTATCCGCTCGGCGTCGCGCGGGGGCAGGTGGCGCGGACCTATATCGTCGCGGAGGCGGCCGATGGCCTCATCCTCGTCGACCAGCACGCCGCGCACGAGCGGCTGGTGCTCGAGCGGATGCGCGCGGCGCTGGCGGGCGGAGCGAGCGGCGTCGCGGCGCAGGCGCTGCTGCTCCCCGAGGTGGTCGAGATGGACGAGCCCGCCTGCGACCGAATCGAGGCGCGGCGCGCGGAACTCGCCGAACTGGGGCTGGAGATCGACCGCTTCGGCCCCGCCGCCGTCCTCGTCCGCGCGACGCCGGCGCTGCTCGGCACGCCAGACGCGGCGGGGCTGGTGCGCGACCTCGCCGATGACCTTGCCGCGCATGAGGCCGCGCTGTCGCTGCGCGAGCGCCTCGATCTGGTCGCGGCGACCATGGCCTGCCACGGCTCGGTCCGCGCGGGGCGGCTGCTGTCGGTCGCCGAGATGAACGCGCTGCTGCGCGAGATGGAGCGCACCCCCCACAGCGGCCAGTGCAACCACGGCCGCCCGACCTGGATCAAGCTCGCCCATGGCGACATCGAGCGGCTGTTCGGGCGAAGCTAAATCCGCCGCCAGCGGAAGTACCAGACTTCATGCCCCAGCCGCCGCGCCTTGGCCTCGTAGCGCGTTTCGGGCCAGCCCGAGGGGCGGCGGAGGAAGTCGGCGGGGGTGCGGCACAGCCACTCGAAATCCGCGCGTTCCCGCATCACCATCAGCGCCCAGCGCAGATAGACCGGGTGATCGGTGCCGAAGCGGAACTCGCCGCCGGGCCGGAGCTTGGCGGCGATGACGTCGACCGGCCCCTTGTTCATCATCCGTCGCTTGGCGTGGCGCGCCTTGGGCCAGGGGTCGGGGTGGAGCAGGTAAACGAACGAAAGGCTGCCGTCGGGCATGCGGCGCAGCACCTCCAGCGCGTCGCCGTGGTGCAGCCGGACGTTGGCGAGCGGCGGATGCGCGCCATGGTCGCCGCTGACGTGCACCAATGCCTGCGCGACGCCATTGAGGAACGGTTCGCAGCCGATGAAGCCATGATCGGGCAGCAGATCGGCCCGGCCCGCGAGATGCTCGCCGCCCCCGAAGCCGATCTCGACATGGAGCGGCCGGTCGTCGCCGAACAGCCGCTCGGACGTGATCGGTCCGTCGGCCGGCACTGCGATCCGGGGCAGGAGCGTATCGACGAGCGCCTGCTGCCCCGCGCGCAGCGGCTTGCCCTTGGCGCGGCCGTAGAGGCGGCCGAGCGTCGTCGGATCGCCGGATTTGAGCGCGGTCATCCCGCCACGAGCGCCGCCTTCAGCTCCGCGACGAGATCGGTGCGCTCCCAGGGGAAGAAGTCGCCCTCGGCCTGGCGGCCGAAATGGCCATAGGCGGCGGTGCGGCGGTAGATCGGCTTGTTGAGGCCGAGATGGGTGCGGATGCCGCGCGGCGTGAGGCCGCCAAGCGCCTCGATCCGGCCGATCGCCGCCTCGATCGCGGCGTCGTCGACCGTGCCGGTGCCGTGCGTGTCGACATAGAGCGAGAGCGGCGCGGGTACGCCGATCGCGTAGGCGAGCTGGATCGTGCAGCGGCGGGCGAGCCCGGCGGCGACGATGTTCTTGGCGAGGTAGCGCGTGATGTACGCCGCCGAGCGATCGACCTTGGTGGGGTCCTTGCCGCTGAACGCGCCGCCACCGTGCGGCGCGGCGCCGCCATAGGTATCGACGATGATCTTGCGGCCGGTCAGCCCCGCGTCGCCGTCCGGCCCGCCGATCTCGAAGCTGCCGGTCGGGTTGATGTGATAGACGGTGGCGTCTGAAAGCAGCGCGGCGGGCAGCACATCGGCGATCACCCCCTTCACATAGGCGTGCAGTTCGGCCTCCCTGGCGCCTTCGTCATAGCCGGGCTTGTGCTGGGTGGAGACGACGATGGCGGTCGCCGCGACGGGCTTGCCGCCCTCGAAGCGGAGCGTCACCTGGCTCTTGGCATCGGGTTCCAAGAAGGGCGCGGCGCCCGACTTGCGGTCCTGCGCCATGCGGTGCAGGATCTTGTGGCTGTAGTCGAGCGTCGCGGGCATGAGGTCCGGCGTCTCGTCGCAGGCGAAGCCGAACATGATGCCCTGGTCGCCCGCGCCCTCGTCCTTGTTGCCCGTGGCGTCGACGCCCTGCGCGATGTGTGCCGACTGGCCGTGGAGGCGGTTGACGAATTCGAGCTTCTCCCAGTGGAAGCCGTCCTGCTCGTAGCCGATGTCCTTGACGACGCCACGCACCGTCCGTTCGATCTCGTCGAGCGCGCCGGGCGCCCACTGCCCGTTCTCATAGACGCCCTTGCAGCGGATTTCGCCGGCCAGCGCCACGAACTGCGTCGTGGTCAGCGTCTCGCAGGCGATGCGCGCTTCGGGATCCTTGGCGAGGAACAGGTCGACGATGGCGTCGCTGATCTGGTCCGCCACCTTGTCGGGATGCCCTTCGGACACGCTTTCGGACGTGAAGAGGTAATTGGCGCGCATGTGGGGGAAGAGCCTTTCGAGACGATATAAGGATTTCTTTATGTGCGCCTTAGCGGGTGCGGCGGCGCAACGCAACGGCGATGAGGATGAGCAGCGCGGCAACGGCAAGCGGGAGGACGTTGCCCACCCGCGCGAACAGCGGGGCGGGTCGCGCGGCGGGCAGCAGGCTGTCGATCGCGCCGGCTTGTCCATGGGGGACGCTGGCGAGGAGGTTGCCACGCGCGTCCACCACCGCGGAAATGCCGGTCGGCGTCGAACGGATCACCGGCACGCCTTCCTCGATCGCGCGCAGCCGCGCCTGGGCGAGATGCTGCGGCGGCCCCCAGGCGCCGAACCAGGCGTCGTTCGAGGGGTTGAAAAGGAAATCGGGCCGATGGGCGGCGTCGATCACCTGGCCGGAGAAGATGATCTCGTAGCAGATCTGCACACCCATTTCGAGCGGGCGGCGGCCGGGCGCGCCAGGCAGATCGAGCGTGCGCGGCCCCGGCCCCGGCCAGAAATCGACGTCGCCCGGCACCAGCCGCGACAGGCCGATGGCCGACAGGACGGTCCGCATCGGCAGATATTCGCCATAGGGGACGAGATGCGCCTTGTCATAGCGACCGATCAGCCGCGCGTCCGGGGTGAGCACCCACAGCGCATTGCGCGCGCCGAGCAGTTCGCGGCTCACAGTGCCCTCATGCCGCACGTCGCCGTAATAGAGCTTGTCGCCGCCGAGCATGAGGAGGTCGTTCGGGCCGAGCAAGGCGGCGAGGCGCAGGCGCCAGTCGGGTTCCATGTCGAGGATCGCGGGCACCGCCGCCTCGGGCCAGAACAGGAGGCGCGGCTGGGACGAGGCGCGGCCAGAGAGCTTCGCCAGCCGCCGGTATTTGACCCATTCGAGCGCCGGATCCTGCTTCTCGTTCTGGTTGATATTGGGCTGGACGACGGTGATGCGCGGTCCATCCGGCGCGGCGAGGCGACGGTCGACATGGCCCCAGGCGGCCAGGATGACGATCGGCCCCAGCAGCGCACCCGCCTTTTGCCAGCTCCGCTCGCGGATCATCCACAGCCCGCCGCCCGCCAGCACCGCCAGCGCGCCAAGGCCATAGGTGCCGACCAGCCGCGCGGCCTGATCGACGCCGGTACCGAGCCAGATCACGCCGAGCGGGTTCCACGCGAAGCCGGTGAAAAGGGTCGCGCGTAGATATTCGGTGAGCAGCCAGCTTGCCGCCAGCCACAGCACCAATGTGATCCGCCTCCGCCGACCGAAGCGCCAGGCGATGCCGCACGCAACCGCCGGATAGACGGCGAGGTACAGCGACAGCAGTATTACGGCGACATAACCGAGCCCGTGCGGCATCCTGTCCTGAAAGGTGAAGGCGTGCGCGATCCAGTTGAGGCCGATCGTGAAATACCCGACCCCGAACCACCAGCCGCGCAGCATCGCCGCCTGCCGGCTCGGCGCGCGGTCGATGAGTTCGATCAGGCCGGCGAGGCAAAGCAAAGTCAGCGGCCAGAGCCCGAGCGGCGCGAACCCCGCCGCCGCCAGCGCGCCGACGATCGCCGCGAGCGCGAGCGGCCGGCGGATCAAGGCGCCTTGGCCGCGCTGCAGGCGTCGGTCCTCGCCGGCCCACCCTCCAGGACGCTGATCGCCAGGAAACCGCCGGCGACGAGCACGACGAAGCCGATCGAAAGCAGCGCCAGATAACGCTCGATGAACGCCTTGATCGGCGCGCCGAACTTCCAGAACAGGAAGCCGACGAGCACGAACTGGAATCCGCGCGACAGGACGCTCGCCCACAGGAATGTGAACAGCGGCAGCCCGACGAACCCCGCCGTCAGCGTGATGAGCTTGAACGGGATCGGCGTGGCGCCCTTGATGAGGATGATCTCGGCGCCGTAGCTGCGCAGGTAGCAGGCCGCCTTGGGAAAGCTCTGCGTCAGGCCGAGCCACGCGAGCAGGTCGCGCCCGACGCTCTCGAACAGGAAATGGCCGATCGCGTAGCCCATCAGCCCGCCCGCGACCGACGCGATCGTGCAGACGACGCCATAGCGCAGCGCCTTGTGCGGCCGTGCGAGGCACATGAGGCCGAGCAGCGGATGCGGCGGGATCGGGAAAATGCTCGATTCGAGGAAGGAGACGGCGATCAGCCACCATTCGGCATGGCGATGCGCCGCCTTGGCAAGCGTCCATTGATAGAGGCGGGCGAGCATGAGCCGCGCGCTTAGCGGGTTTGGCGGCGGGAGGCCAGAGGGGGTTCCTTCGTAAGCCCCTCCCGCAAGCGGAAGGGGAGGAGCGCTAATCCACCCAGTCCAGCCCGATCGCCCGGTACAGCGCGCGGTCCTCTTCCCAGCGCGGATCGACCTTGACGTGGAGATAGAGGTGGACGCGGTGGCCGAAGAGCGTTTCCAGCCCGGCGCGGGCGCGGCTGCCGATCTCCTTCAAGCGCTGTCCGCCCTTGCCGAGGATGATCGCGCGCTGCGAGGCGCGGGCGACGAGGATCTGCTGGTGGATCTCGACCGATCCGTCCTCGCGCTCGCGATACTGTTCGGTGTCGACCGCGCTGGCATAGGGCAGCTCGGCGTGGAGCTGGTGGTAAAGCTGCTCGCGCGTGATCTCGGCGGCGAGCATCCGGTCGGTCGCGTCGGAGACCTGATCGGCGGGGAAATGCCACGGCCCCGGCGGCATGGCGGCAGCAAGCGCGCCCTTGAACTCGGGCAGGCCGTCGCCGGTCGCCGCCGAGACGAACCAGGTCTCGGCGAAGGCGGCGCGCTCGTTGAGGCGCTGGGCGAGAGCCAGCAGCCGGTCCTTGGCGGCGATGTCGACCTTGTTGAGCACCAGCCATTTGCGCTCCGGCCGGTTGGCGAGCCCGGCGAGAATGGGCTCGAGCTTCGGCCCCATGCCCGCCTTGCCGTCGATGACGAGCGCGAGAAGGTCGGCATCCTGCGCGCCGCCCCAAGCCGCGGCCACCATCGCGCGGTCGAGCCGGCGACCGGGCGCGAAGATGCCCGGCGTGTCGACGAGCAGCATCTGCGCCTCGCCCTCGATCGCGACGCCGAGCAGGCGGGTGCGCGTCGTCTGCGCCTTGGGGCTGGTGATTGCGACCTTCTGCCCGACGAGGGCGTTGACGAGCGTCGACTTGCCGGCATTGGGCGCGCCGATCACCGCGACGAGGCCGCAGCGCTGGCTCATGCCAGTTGTTCGAGCAATGCGGCGGCGGCGGCGGTCTCGGCTTCCTGCTTGGAGCCGCCCTCCGCCTGCGCCGCGCCGACGTTCGCGATGGTCACGCGCACCGTGAAGCGCAGCGCGTGATGCGGGCCGGCGCGGTCGAGGATTTCATAGACGGGCGGCTTGCGGCGATGCGCCGCCGCCCATTCCTGGAGCGCCGATTTGGGGTGACGCGGCGCGGAGACGGCGCCGGTGACATGCGCGGCCCAATGGTGGCGGACGAGGGTCTCGGCCGCCGCGACTCCGCCCTCGATCCAGGCAACACCGATCAGCGCCTCGATGACGTCGCCCAGCACATTGTCGCTGTCGATCGCGCCGTCGTCGCGCGCCTGCTTGCCGAGGCGCAGATGCGGCGGCAGGCCGGCGGCGCGGGCGACGGCGGCGCAGGTCTCGCGCGCGACGAGGCTGTTGAGCCGGCGGCTGAGCTGCCCCTCGCTTTCCAACGGAAACGCCTCATAGAGCCACTGCGCGATCGTGACGCCGAGCACCCGGTCGCCGAGGAACTCGAGCCGTTCGTAATTGTCGCTCCCCGCGCTGCCATGGGTGAGCGCCCTCGCCGCCAGCGCCTCGTCCCGCGGCGCGAAGCCCAGGAAGCCGGTCAGCCAGGCGCGCGTCGCCGCGTCGATCAAAATCCCGGCTCCGTCAAAAGCCTTGCCCGATCCGGTCCCAGCGCGCGGCGGTGAACCAGGTCCAAGGCAGGAACCAGTTGGCGCCGCCATCGGTGCTGAACACCGAGAGCTGCGCGCGGCCGACGAGGTTGCCGACCGGCACCAGTCCGATGCCCGCGCCCTCGACGGCGGGGAAGCGGCTGTCCGAGCTGCGGTCACGATTGTCGCCCATCAGGAACAGCCGTCCTTCCGGCACCACGAACACGCCGGTGTTGTCGGCCGGACCATTGGGATCGACGTCGAGGACGTTGTAGCTTTTGCCGCCCGGCAGCGTCTCGCGATATTGCGGGTAGCGGCACTGGCGGCCGCCGCCGGGCGCGGGCTGTTCATACTGGACGCGGTAGCAGGGCGATTCCTCGTTCTCGCGGCTGGCGGCCGCTTCCATATTGGGCGTCACGGGGATGACGAGGTCGGCGACGCGCTGCTTGGGGATCGCCTGACCGTTGAGGTAGAGCACGCCGCCCTGCATCTGCACCATGTCGCCGGGCAGGCCGATGACGCGCTTGATATAGTCGTCGCGCTGGGTCGGCGGTGCCTTGAACACCACCACGTCGCCGCGCTCGGGCATGTGGGGCAGGATGCGGCCGGGGATCAGCGGAACGCTGAACGGCAGACTGTAGCGCGAATAGCCATAGGGCCATTTCGCGACCAGCAGATAGTCGCCGATGAGCAGGCGCGGCTGCATCGATTCCGACGGGATGTTGAACGGCGCGACGATGAAGCTGCGCAGCACGAACACGATGAGGCCGAGGCGGAGGAGGAAGCCCAGGAAATCGCGCGCCTCGGCGGCCATGTTGCGCGGTTCGGCGGATCTGGACATGGGCGGGGAGGCTTTCGGGGGCGGGCGTTGCGCCGTCTTTGCGGCGCTTCATCGCGAGCGTCAAGCGCCGCGCCCTTTTGGGCTCCCCGGACGACGCGGCTTGGTCTATGGCACGGCCGCCACGTCCAGGGAGCCCCCGCCATGCCCGATCCGACCGACCTTTGGACCCGCCTTCGCGCGCTCGACCGGCCCGATCTGCGGTCGCTGTTCGAGACGGATGGCGCGAGACTGTCCAAGCATGTGCTCGACCATGGCCCGCTCCGCTTCGATTTCGCCAAGACGCATCTCACCGACGCGCATCTCGACGCGTTCGTCGCGCTCGCCGAAGCGGCGGGTTTCGACGAGAAGCGCGCCGCGATGTTCGCCGGCGCGGCGATCAACCGCAGCGAGGGCCGCGCGGTCGAGCATACGGCCCAGCGCGGCGAGGGGAGCGCGGACAGCGTCGCGGCGGCCAAGGCGGCGCATCACCGGATGCGCACGCTCATCGACGCGATCGAGGCGGGCGCACTTGGCGATATTCGCCATATCCTCCACATCGGTATCGGCGGATCGGCGCTTGGCCCCGACCTTCTCGTCGATGCGCTGGCGCGGCACGGCGATCGCTATGACGTGGCGATTGTCTCCAATGTCGACGGCTGCGCGCTGGAAGAGGCGATCGCCGGTTTCGATCCGCACGCGACGCTGATCGCCGTCGCCTCCAAGACCTTCACCACCACCGAGACGATGCTCAACGCCGACAGCGCGATCAACTGGCTGGTCGAGGGCGGGGTCGACGATCCCTATGGCCAGGTGATCGCGCTCACCGCCGCGCCCGACAAGGCGATGGCCTGGGGCGTCGACGAGACGCGCATCCTGCCCTTCACCGAGAGCGTGGGGGGCCGCTATTCGCTGTGGTCCACGATCGGCTTTCCGGCGGCGATCGCGCTGGGGTGGGACGCGTTCGAGCGCCTGCTGGAAGGCGCGGCGGCGATGGACCGCCATTTTCGTCTGGCCGCCCCGCGCGAGAATGTTCCGCTGCGCGCCGCCTTCGTCGATCAATATTACGCGCGGATCATGGCCTGCCAGACGCGCGCGGTCTTCGCCTATGACGAGCGGCTGCGGCTGCTGCCGAGCTACCTCCAGCAGCTCGAGATGGAGAGCAACGGCAAGTCGGCGAAGAGCGACGGCACCCCGGTCGACGGCCCGACCGCGCCGGTCACCTGGGGCGGGGTGGGCACCGACGCGCAACATGCGGTGTTCCAGCTCCTCCACCAGGGCACGCATCTCATCCCCGTGGAGTTCATCGCGGTCCGCGAGCCGGGCGACACGCTCGACCCGGCGCATCACGAGGCGCTGCTCGTCAACTGCTTCGCGCAGGGCGCGGCCCTCATGCGGGGGCGCGCCAATGACGCCGATCCGCAGCGCGCCTATGCGGGCAACCGGCCGTCGACCACGATCCTGATCGACGCCCTCACGCCCGAGGCGCTGGGCGCGCTCATCGCCTTCTACGAGCACCGCACCTTCGCCAACGGCATCCTGATGGGCATCAACAGCTTCGACCAGTTTGGCGTCGAGCTGGGCAAGGAGATCGCGAAATCCATCGCCAGCGACGGCGCCCAGGGATTCGACCCCTCGACCATGGCGCTGATCGAGCGGGCGCTGGGGTAGCAACGATCCTCCCCGCGCGCGGGGAGGATCAATCACCCTGATCGCGATTCTCCATTGGCGACCGCCGCAGCTCGCCCCATATGCGCCGCGAGCGACAAGAGGGCTTCGGCATGATCGAGTTCGACTACGACCTGTTTGTGATCGGCGCGGGATCGGGCGGGGTGCGCGCGGCGCGCGTCTCGGCCGCGCATGGCGCCAGGGTCGCGGTGGCCGAGGAGCACAAGGTCGGCGGCACCTGCGTCATCCGCGGCTGCGTGCCCAAGAAGCTGCTCGTCTATGGCGCCCATTTCGCCGAGGATCTGTCGGACGCGCGGCGCTTCGGCTGGGACGTGCCGAAATGCGATTTCGACTGGTCGCGGCTCCGCGACAATGTGCTGGCGGAAGTCGGCCGGCTGGAAGGGCTCTATACCCAGACGCTCGACAGCCACAATGTCCAGATCTTCCACGAGCGCGCGACGATCACCGGCCCGCACGGCGTCCGGCTGGCGAGCGGGCGGGAGGTCACGGCCCGCTATATCCTCATCGCCACCGGCGCGCGGCCGTTGCTGCCCGAGGTGGAGGGCGTGGAGCACGGCATCACCTCCAACGAGGTGTTCCACCTCGACAGCCTGCCGCGCCGCATCCTCATCGCCGGCGGCGGCTACATCGCCAACGAGTTCGCGGGCATCTTCCACGAGTTCGGCAGCCAGGTGACGATCGTCAACCGCTCCGACACGATCCTGCGCGGCTATGACGAGGCGATCCGCGACCGGCTGCTCACCATCTCGATGCAGAAGGGCATCGCCTTCCGCTTCAACGCGCCATTCCGGCGGATCGAGAAGAGCGAGGACGGCAGCCTGCTCGCGCATCTTGCTGACAAGGATGATCCGATCGCCTGCGACGCCATCCTCTTCGCGATCGGCCGCCGGCCCAATGTCGAGGGGCTCGGGCTGGAGGCGGCGGGCGTCGAATTGAACGAGCGCGGCGCGATCCGCGTCGACGCGACCAGCCGCACGACCCGCGAGAGCATCTATGCGGTCGGCGACGTGACCGACCGCATCCAGCTCACCCCCGTCGCCATCCGCGAGGGACAGGCGTTCGCCGACAGCGTCTTCGGCGGCAACCCGTATACCGTGGACTATAACTGCGTCCCGAGCGCGGTGTTCAGCCACCCGCCCATGGCGGGCGTCGGCCTTACCGAAGGGCAGGCGCGCAACAAATATGGGCAGGTGAAGGTCTATTCATCGGACTTCCGGCCGATGAAGAACGTCCTCGCCGGCCGCAACGAGCGCGGGCTCTACAAGATGATCTGCGACGCGGCGACGGGCAGGGTCGTCGGCCTCCACATGATCGGCCCCGATGCGCCCGAAATCCTCCAGGCGGCGGCGGTGGCGGTGAAGGCCGGCCTCACCAAGGCCGACTTCGACGCCACTGTCGCGCTTCACCCCAGCATGGCGGAGGAGCTGGTGCTGCTGAAATAGGCGACCACCACGCCCTCGCCCTGTTGCTGGGGCGGGGCGTGGTGGTCGTGGGAGGCGGGCAGGGTCACTGCGCCGCCCTTGTGCGCGGCCCGGCGGACGCGGCCATGGCCGACCTCGTCGAGCAGCGACATCAGTTCCCGGCCGCAGCTCACCACCTTCGCCTTGTCGAAGCAGGCGAGCGCGCCATGATCGAAGGCGTTGGCGCAGACCGCGTCGTCCTTGCGGGCGGCCGAGGAAACGATGACGACCTTCATGTCGTGCCAGTGCGCGCGGATGCGGTCGAGCAGTTCGATGCCGTTCATCCCCGGCAGCCCGATGTCGAGCGCGATGACGTCGGGGAGCAGGCGCCCGATGAGGCCAAGCGCATCCTCGGCATTGGCCGCCGCCCCGGCGACCTGAAGCTTGCCGCTATGTTCGGCGAGTTCGTCGAGGATCGCGCGCATCGTCAGCGAGTCGTCGACGATGAGGAGTTTCAGTTTGTCGTTGGGCATGGCACCCTCTCCTGGGACGTCATAATGACGTCATGGATGCTGATGTTCGATGACGGAACATGGTTCACGCCGCCTTAGGGCCAGTCCACTGCGGCGCGGGCGGCCTCTTAATCGGTCGACTTGGTCCGCCGCGGATGCCAAGGACGACGGCATGAAGCCATTGCGCCCCGGACTCCCCACCCGCGAGCAGATCGTCGCGTTCATCAGCCGCTCGCCCACGCCGGCGGGCAAGCGCGAGATCGCGCGCGCCTTCGGCCTCAAGGGGCAGGACAAGATCGCGCTCAAGGCGCTGCTGCGCGACATGGCCGACGAGGGGCTCGTCGACATCGGCCCGGCGCGCGCCTTCCACAAGCTCGGCGGGGTGCCGCGCGTCACGGTGCTGCGCGTCGTCGACGTGGATGGCAGCCAGCCCATCGCCGTTCCCGAACGCTGGGAGGCCGAAGGCGTGCCGGTGCCGAGGCTGCGCGTGCTCGAACGCGGGCGGCGCGGGGCGCTGGCGGTGGGCGACCGCATCCTCGCGCGGACCGAGGAAGCGGGGCAGGGCTGGGTCGCGCATCCGATGAAGAAACTCGCCTCGACCGCCGAGGCGATGCTGGGCGTGGTGGCGGCGGACGAGGCGGGCAAGCTCTGGCTCCGCCCCGTCGACAAGCGCATCCGCCGCGACACCGCCATCGGCGACATCGGCGAGGCGCGCGTCGGCGACCTCGTCCTCGCCGAGGCGAGCGGGCGGCCACCGCGCATCCAGGCGCGCGTCACCAAAATACTGGGCGATCCGTTCCAGCCGCGCAGCTTCAGCCTCATCGCCATCCACAAATATGGTATCCCGCTCGACTTCCCCCCCGAGGCGGAGGCGGAGGCGGGGCGCGTCCACGACCTCCCGCTCCAGACGCAAGCCCGCGAGGATCTGCGCGCCCTGCCGATCGTCGCGATCGATCCGGTCGACGCGCGCGATTTCGACGACGCGGTGTGGGCGGCGCCCGATGATGACCCCGCCAACGCGGGGGGCTTCCGCGCGATCGTCGCGATCGCCGACGTCAGCTATTATGTCCGGCCGGGCGGCGTGCTCGACCGGCAGGCGCGCAAGCGCGGCAACAGCGTCTATTTCCCCGATCGCGTGGTGCCGATGCTCCCTCACGCGCTCTCGTCCGACATGTGCTCGCTCAAGGGTGGGGAGGACCGCGCGGCACTCGCCTGCCACCTGACGATCGACGCCGCGGGCAAGGTGACAGCCTTCCGCTTCACCCGCGCGATCATCCGCGTCGCCGAGAACATCCCCTATGAGGCAGCGCAGCGGCGGATCGACAGCGGCGAGGGCGCGCTGCTCGACGAGGCGCTGCGGCCGCTCTGGGCATGCTGGGCGCTGCTCGCCAAGGCGCGCGACGCGCGCGAGCCGCTCGACCTCGACCTGCCCGAGCGGCGGGTGGTGCTCGACGCGGCGGGGCGGATCACCAGCATTGCCTTAAGGGAGCGCCTCGACGCGCACCGGCTGATCGAGGATTTCATGATCGCTGCCAACGTCGCGGCGGCCAGGGCGCTGGAGGCGAAGAAGGCGCCGGTCATGTACCGCGTCCACGAACCGCCCTCGCGCGAGAAGCTGGTGGCGCTCAAGGAGTATCTCGCGACCTTCGACATGCGTTTCGCGCTGGGGCAGGTGGTGCGGCCCGCGACATTCAACCGGCTGATCGCCGCGATCGCCGACGCCGATGCGCGCCCGCAGATCATGGAGCAGATCCTGCGCACGCAGACGCAGGCTTACTACAGCCCGCGCAATGCCGGGCATTTCGGCCTCGCGCTCGGCAGCTACGGCCATTTCACCTCGCCGATCCGGCGCTATGCCGACCTCCTCGTCCACCGCGCGCTGGTCGACGCCTACGCCTTGGAGCTGCCCGCGCCCCAAGACAAGGCGGTGCCGCCGCGCACCGGCCTCGCCGAGGAGGACGCGCGCGACATGACCGCGATCGGCGAGCGCATCAGCCAGTATGAGCGCCGCGCAATGGAGGCCGAGCGCGAGACGGTCGACCGCTATGTCGCCGCGTTCCTGGCCGAGCGGGTGGGGCAGATCCTGCCGTGCCGGATCACCGGCGTGCAGAGCTTCGGCTTCTTCGCCACGGTCGAGGAGCTGGGCGGCGACGGGCTGGTGCCGGTCTCGACGCTCGGCGCCGAGCGCTTCCTTTATGTCGAGGCCGAGCAGGCGCTCGAAGGCGAGCAGAGCGGCGACCGCTACACGATGGGCCAACGGATCGCGCTGCGCCTCGCCGAGGCCAATCCGGTGAGCGGCGCACTGCGCTTCGAGTTGCCCGAGGGGGCGGCGCATCTGCCGTGGCGCGGAGGCGGCGGCGACCGCAAACGTCCGCGCGCGACGGCGAGGCCGGGGCGGCCGGGCAACATCCTCCACTCCGGGCGCAAGCGCGGGCCGGTCAAGCGGCGGTAGTGGCGGCGGCGTCGATTCAGCTCAGCCGGTCGATCGCCTCGCGGTCGAGCGAGCCGGGGATGATCATCACCGGGCAGGGGAGCTTGCCCGCGTCGGCGCCGGTGAACGCGGCGACGAGGGGGCCGGGGGCGCCGGTGGCGGCGGCGCCAAGGACGAGCGCGCCGAGGTCCGCGATCTCGCCCAGCACCTTGCGCACGATCGCCACCGGCTCTCCCACCTTGACGGTGATGGCGGGGCGCAATCCCGATTCCTCCATCAGCGTGCCGGCCGCGCCCATGACGAGCGCTTCGGCGCGCTGGCGCGCCTCCTCCTCGATCGTGGCCTGCACGTCGCCCCACTGGACGAACTCGGGCGGGGGCACGAGCGCGAGGATGTGGACGCCGCCGCCGGTCTTGGCGGCGCGGCGGGCGGCGAAGCGCAGGGCCACCTCGGCCTCGCGGGTCTCGTCCACCACGACCAGATAGATGCGCATCCCGCCCGATCCCTTTCCCCGTACAACTGCGGCAAAAGCCGGCGCGGCGCAAGCGAGCGCGGCGGCGCGGTTGACGCCGGCGCTCGCGCGGGTACATGCAGCCGGACGTTACGGCGCGGTTGGACTTTCCGGCCGGCTCGGGCAAAGAGCGGCTCGGGATCACGACCTCGACTCGCCGCTGTGCACGCCGGCGCAAGACAGGCACGCAGGAGCTGGAAATGCCGATCAACATTCAGATGCCCGCCCTTTCGCCGACGATGGAGAAGGGGACGCTCGCCAAATGGCTGGTGAAGGAAGGGGATGCGGTCAAATCGGGCGACCTGCTCGCCGAGATCGAGACCGACAAGGCGACGATGGAGTTCGAGGCGGTCGACGAGGGCACGATCGCGCAAATCCTCGTCGCGGCCGGGAGCGAGGACGTGCCGGTCGGCACCGTGATCGCGGTGATCGCGGGCGAGGGCGAGGAGGCTGGGGCGGCTGCGCCAACGCCGGCTCCGGCGGCTGCGGCTGAAGCGCCCAAGGCTGAAACCGCGGCTCCGCCCGCGCCGCCCGCGCCCGCTCCGGCACCCGCTGCCGCCCCCGCCTCCTCCGAAGACCGCGTGAAGGCGAGCCCGCTCGCGCGGCGCCTCGCCGAGCAGAAGGGCGTCGACCTGTCGTCGCTCGCCGGTTCGGGGCCGGGGGGGCGGATCGTCAAAATCGACATCGAGGCCGCGCAGCCCGGCGCCGCGCCCGTCCCGCGGCCCGTCGCGCCCCCGCCACCGGCCGCGCCGGCGCCCGCCCCAGCCCCCGCTCCGGCACCCCAAGCCGCTCAGGACTTCGGCATCCCGCACGAGGCGGTCAAGCTCAGCAACATGCGCAAGACGATCGCGCGCCGCCTGACCGAGGCCAAGCAGACGATCCCGCACATCTATCTGACGCTCGACATTCGGCTCGACGCGCTCCTCAAGCTGCGCGGCGAACTGAACGCGGCGCTCGAGCCGCGCGGGGTCAAGCTCAGCGTCAACGACCTCCTCATCAAGGCGCTCGCCGCCGCGCTGATCGAGGTGCCCGAGTGCAACGTCCAGTTCGCGGGCGACACGCTGCTCAAGTTCGGCCGCGCCGACATATCGGTCGCGGTGTCGATCCCGGCCGGGCTCATCACGCCGATCATCGTCGGCGCCGATACGAAGGGCGTGGCGGCGATCTCGACCGAGATGAAGGCGCTCGCCGGCCTCGCCAGGGACGGCAAGCTCAAGCCCGAGCAATATCAGGGCGGCACCGCGAGCCTCTCCAACATGGGCATGTACGGGATCAGGCAGTTCGAGGCCGTCATCAACCCGCCCCAGGCGATGATCATGGCGATCGGCGCGGGCGAGAAGCGGCCCTTCGTCGTCGACGACGCGCTGCAGGTCGCGACCGTGATGTCCGCCACCGGCAGCTTCGACCACCGCGCCATCGACGGCGCCGACGGCGCGCGGCTGATGCAGGCGTTCAAGGCGCTGGTGGAGGCGCCGCTGGGGATGATTGCCTGAACATCGCGCCGCCGCCTGTCGGCGCATCCCGTTCCCGACGAAGGGAGACCAGAAAAAGTGAACCATTATGGCTGACCAATATGACCTCATCGTCCTGGGCTCCGGCCCCGGCGGCTACGTTGCCGCGATCCGGGCGAGCCAGCTGGGCCTCAAGACCGCGATCGTCGAGCGCGAGCTGCTGGGCGGCATCTGCCTCAACTGGGGCTGCATCCCGACGAAGGCGCTGTTGCGCTCGGCCGAGATCTACCACTATATGCAGCACGCCGGCGACTATGGCCTCGTGGCCGAAAAGATCAGCGCGGATATCGACGCGGTGGTGAAGCGCTCGCGCGGGGTGGCGAAGCAGCTCAACCAGGGCGTCACCCACCTCATGAAGAAGAACAAGATCGCGGTGCACATGGGCGACGGGCGCCTCACCGCACCCGGCACGCTCAGCGTCACGAAAGACGGGCAGACGACCGAGCTGGCCGGCAAGAACATCATCGTCGCGACCGGCGCCCGTGCCCGCGAGCTGCCCTTCGCCAAGGCGGACGGCAAGCGCGTCTGGACCTATCGGCACGCCATGGTGCCGCCCGAAATGCCGAGCAAGCTGCTCGTCATCGGATCGGGCGCGATCGGGATCGAGTTCGCGAGCTTCTACAATGACATGGGCGCCAGGGTGACCGTGGTCGAGATGCTCGACCGCATCCTGCCGGTCGAGGATGCTGAGGTGAGCGAGTTCATGCTCAAGGCGCTGACCAAGCAGGGGATGGACATCCGCCCGTCGACCGGCGTCGACAAGCTCGACGTGACCGCGAGCGGCGTTACCGCCGCGATCAAGGCCGCCGACGGCAGGGTGAGCCAGGAAGAGTTCAGCCACGTCATCGTCGCCATCGGCATCGTGCCCAATACCGAGGACATCGGGCTCGAGGCGCTGGGCGTGAAGACCGAGCGCGGCCATATCCTCATCGACGGCGCCTGCCGCACCAACGTGCCCGGCGTCTATGCGATCGGCGACGTCGCCGGCGCGCCCTGGCTCGCGCACAAGGCGAGCCACGAGGGCGTCATCGCGGCGGAGACGATCGCGGGCGGGCATCCGCACGAAATGGACGTGCGCAACATCCCCGGCTGCACCTATTGCCATCCACAGGTCGCCTCGGTCGGCCTCACCGAGGCGAAGGCCAGGGAGGCGGGCTACACGGTCAGGGTCGGCAAGTTCCCCTTCATCGGCAACGGCAAGGCCATTGCCCTCGGCGAGGCCGAGGGCTTCATCAAGACGGTGTTCGACGAGGCGACGGGCGAGCTGCTCGGCGCACATATGGTCGGCGCCGAGGTGACCGAGCTGATCCAGGGCTATGTCGTGGGCAAGACGCTTGAGACAACAGAGGCCGAGCTGATGGAGGCCGTCTTCCCCCATCCCACGCTGAGCGAGATGATGCACGAGAGCGTGCTCGGCGCCTATGGCCGGGCGCTGCATATCTGAGCGCGGTCAGGCGCCGATCACTTCACCGGCAGCAGCCGCATCGCGAAGCCGCCGCCGGGCGCCATGCGGACGGTGAGCTTGTCGCCGGCCCTGACCGCGACATCCTCGATGACGTCCTTGTGGCGCGTGTCGGCGCGATAGTCGCTGTCGGGGGCGTCGCGCCACAACCGCGCCCTGTAGCGCGTGCCGGCGGGCAGGAAGGCGAAGTCGATGACGGCGTCGCGCGCCTCCTCATCGGTGACGCCGCCGACATACCAGGCCTCGCTCGCCCGGTCCTTGCGCGCGACGACGACATAACGCGCCGGCTCTCCGGCAAGCGTGCGCGTCTCTGCCCAGTCGGTCGGCACCGCCTCGATGAAGGCCAGTTCCCTGGGGAAGCGCGCATAGTTTTCCGGCAGGTCGGCGGCCATCTGGATCGGCGAGTAGATCACCAGGTACAGCGCCAGTTGCCGGGCGATCGTCGACTGGAAATCGCTGCCGTCCTTGCCCTTGAGCGAGAGGATGCCGGGCGTGTAATCCATGGGGCCGGAGAGCATCCGCGTGAAATAGAGCGCCGGGACGTGATAGGGCGGGTTCTTCGGCGTGCCCCAGGCGTCGTACTCCGCCCCGCGCGCGCCCTCGCGGCTCACCCAGTTGGGCCAGGTGCGGCGCAGGCCGGTATCCTTGACCGGCTCGTGCGGATTGACGGCGATGCGGTAGCGCGCGGCGGTCTCGACGACTTTGAGGTGATGCTGGACCTGGCGCTGGCCGTCATGCCACTCCATGCGCTGCGTGCCGGGGCTATCGCCGGGCGCGATGATGCCGCCCGCGTCGGCGACATAGCCGGTCTTGACCGAATCCACGCCGAGCCTGGCATAGAGCGCCATCGCGTCGTCGAGCTGCGCCTCGTAACTGGCGATGTTGCCGCCGGTCTCGTGATGACCGATGAGGTGCACGCCCTTTTTGAGGCCATAGGCGGACAGGCCGGCGAGATCGAAATCAGGATCGGGCTGAGTGAAGGAGAAGTCCCGCCCGTTGCCGAACCACGTGCCGTCCCAGCCCTTGTTCCACCCCTCGACCAGCACGCCGCGGAAGCCGTGCCTGGCGGCGAAGTCGATATAGCGGCGGGTGTTGGCGGTGGTGGCGCCATGCGCGGGACCGGAGGACCAGCTGGCTTTGCCCAGATGCATCTCCCACCAGACGCCGACATATTTGTAGGGCTTCACCCAGCGGACGTCGCCGAGCTTGTTGGGCTCGTTGAGGTTAAGCTCGAGATCGTTGTCGTAGAGGCCGGGCGCGGTGTCGGCGATGCGGATCGAGCGCCAGGGCGTCGTAAAGGCGCCGGCGCGGGCAACGCGCGGCCCCTGGGACGAGGGCGAGAGCGTGGTACGGAACCGCAAACCGTCCATCCGTTTGAGCCAGTAGCCGGCATAGTCGACCAGCGCCGCCTCGTGGATGGCGAGATAGGGGCCGCCGTCGAGCTTCATCGTGATCGGTGTGTGCGCGGTGCCGACCGCGTCGATCGGCGTCGTCCTGTAGAGCTGTTCGTAGCGGTTCCAGTCGCCGCCCTGAATCCACCAGGCGGTGCCGCCGCTGGCCGGCGTCACTTCGGTCAGCTCGTCGGCGATGTGCCAGTCGCCGCCGCCGGGCCGGTCGGGCAGCTCGTAGCGGAAGGCGAAACCGTCGTCGAACAGCCGAAAGCGGACGGCGATCGTCCGCTCGACCGGCGCATCGACGCGCGCGTCGGCCCCGCCCCGGTCGCGGAGCGTCACCAACAGCTCGCGATGCCGGTCGCGCACGAAGCGCCGCTCGCCCCAGGGCTGTTCCCATTGCGTGTCCACTTGGCTGCGAGAGGCGGCGACCAGCCGGATGCCGCGCGCGAACGGGTCTTGGTCCGTGAACAGGAAGCCGAGGCGCGAGGGCGCGATCAGTGGTCTGCCGTCGCGGGCCAGCGCGTAGAACGCGTGACCTTCGGAATCGACGATGACCGACAGCGCGATCCGGCCATCGGGCGAGGTTTCGCGCGCCACCTCACCGGCGGGCGCGGACGGGGCCGCCGCCGTCGCGCTCTCCTGCGCGCGCGGGGCGGCGGGGAAGGCGAGGGCCAGGACGAGCAGGGCGAGGCAGCGGCGGATCATGGGTTCAAGCTCCCGTGCGCGGTTTCATGATTAGCCCCGAATAGGCGGGGAGAGCGCCGAGCGTCGCGCCTGCCGTGGCGGCCATCACGGTGCCGTCCTGCGCGATCCCGTCGGGCCAGCCGAGATCATCGGGGCCAAGGTTGAACAGGCAGAGGATACGCGCATCGCCCAGCCGGCGCTCGAACACCAGCCTGTCCCCGTCGACGAGGCGCAGCGTCAGCGATCCCCAGCGCAGCGCCGGCTCGCCCGCGCGCATCGCGATCAGTCTACGCGTCATGGCGAGCAGCGAGCCGGAGTCGCCCTCCTGCCGATCGACCGCCAGCGCGCGATGATCGGCGCCGAGCGGGAGCCAGGGCGTGCCCGTGCCGAACCCGCCATGATGCCCCTCCGCCCGCCAGGGCATCGGCGTGCGCGCGCCGTCGCGGCTCAGCGTCAGCGGCCAGTTGGCGATCGCCTCGGGATCCCGCAGATGCTCGAAGGGAATCTCGACCTGGGTGAGGCCCAGTTCCTCGCCATAATAGAGGATGATATTGCCGCGCAGCGCCACGAGCAGCAGCATCTTGGTGCGCGCGAAGGCGTCGCGATGCGCCGGATCGACCCAGCGCGAGAGCGCGCGGGGCGCGTCGTGGTTCTCGAACGCCCAGCTCGGCCAGCCGATGCCGTCCTCGTCGGGCCATTTGGCCACCGCGTCGGCGACGACGGCGGGGCTTAGGCGATCGGCATAGAGGAAGTCGAAGCCATAGGCGCTGTTGAGCCGCGTCTCGCCGGCGGTGAACAGCTTCATCTCGCGGTCGCTGTCGTCGCCGCCCACCTCGGCGACGGTGAAGCGGACGCCATGGCCGTCGATCAGCGCGCGGATGCGCTCGATGAATAGAACGATGCCGGGGTGCGACTGGTTGTAGAGCTTGCGCTGGAAATCGAACGGGCGGGTGCGGGGGCGGCCGTCGTCGGGCGCGGGCGGATTGTCGCGCAGCAGCGGGTCGTGCATCGCGAAGTTGAGCGCGTCGATGCGGAAACCGTCGACGCCCCGGTCGAGCCAGAAGCGCACCACGTCGAGCGCCGCCGCCTGCACCGCCGGATTGTGCAGGTTGAGCTGCGGCTGCTCTTTCAGGAAATTGTGGAGATAATATTGCCCGCGCCGCGCGTCCCAGGTCCAGGCGGGACCGCCGAACACCGATTGCCAGTTGGTCGGCGGGGTGCCGTCGGGCCTGGCGTCGGCCCAGACATACCAGTCGGCATGGGGTCCGGTGCGGCTCGCGCGACTGTCGACGAACCAGGGGTGCGCGTCGGAGCTGTGCGAGAAGACGAGATCGGTCAGCACGCGCAGCCCGAGCGCATGGGCGCGGGCGACCAGCGCGTCGAAATCGGCGAGCGTGCCAAAGATCGGATCGACGTCGCAATAGTCGGCGACGTCATAGCCGAAATCCTTCATCGGCGAGGTGTAGAAGGGCGAGAGCCAGATCGCGTCCACCCCCAGGCTCACCACATGGTCGAGATGCGCGGTGATGCCGGCGAGGTCGCCGATGCCGTCGCCGTTGCTGTCGGCGAAGCTGCGCGGATAGATCTGGTAGATCGCGGCGCCCTTCCACCAGGGCTGGGCGGTCGCGGCATCGGGTCCGGGCGGCGGGGCGGGCTGGAGCATCGGGTCGTCCGTCGGGGTCATTCGGTCGCGGTGCCGGCGCAGATCGCATAGCCGAGCGGAGGCAGTGTGACGGCGGCGCTGCCGGGCGCGCTCACGCGGGCGGGACAGGCGCCGGCCAGCGGCCTGAACGCGCGGGTGGCGTAATCGACCTCGACCTGCGCGGCTACGGTCTGGGTGGAGGTGTTGAGCAGGACGAGGATCTGCCCGGTGCCCTCGCCGCGGGTAAAGGCCAGGAGCCCCGGCTTGTCGCCGCTCGCGCGAACGATGGTGCGGCCATGACGGAGCGCCGGCTGCTCGGTCCGCAGGCGCGCGAGGGTCGCGATGGCGCGGTAGAGCGGATGCGCGCTGTCATAATGCGCGCCGGCGGCGGGTGCATCGGTGCCGACCAGGCTGTTGGCGCCATAGCTCGCGACCCTGGTGGGGAACATCGTCTCGCGCGCGTCCTGATCGCCGCCCTTGCCGGCAAAGCCCTGTTCGTCGCCATAATAGAGCGTCGGCACGCCGCGCGCCGTCAGCAGCAGGACATGAGCGAGGATCATGCGGTCGAGCCGTTCGGCCGGCGAGAGGCCGGGAAGGGCGTTGTCGATCATGCCGGCGAGCCGTCCCATGTCGTGATTGCCGAGGAAGGTGGGGAGGCGCAGCGCGGCCGCGTCGCCGCCCTCATAAAGCACGTCGCCGTCAATGAGCGTCGCGAAAGCGTCGGTGCCCGCCTTGCCGGTGAGCATGTCCCGCGCCGCCGCCTGGAAGGAGAAGTCGAGCACGCTCGGCAGCTTGTCGCGGCGGGTATATTGCGCCGTATAGCCGGGGTCGAGCCTGTCCGAATAAACCTCGCCGAAGATGTGGAAGTGGGGAATGCCGCGCGCCTTGGCCCGCGCGATCATGGCCGGGGCGAAGCGCTGCCAGAACTCGGGATTGACGTGGCGCGCGGTGTCGATGCGATAGCCGTCGATGCCGAAGCGGTCGATCCAGTCGCCATAGATGGCGATGAAGCCGTCGACCACCGCCGGGTCTTCGGTCATCAGGTCGTCGAGGCCCGCGAAGTCGCCATAGCGCGCGTCCTCGCCGGTGAAGGTCGAGTTGCCGCGATTGTGATAGTGGCGCGGATCGTTGAGCCAGGCGGGCACCTTCACCGCCTTTTCGGCGTCGGGAACGACGGGGGTGTAGGCATAGCCGGGATCGGCGAGCCGCGCGAAATTCTCCGCCGTCTGGACGCTGTCCCCGGCAAAGCCCTCGTTGATCGGCGCGCCATTGACGCCGAGCTTGCGGCTGTAGGGATAGTCCGCCTTGCCGCGATAGGGGCAGGTCGGCCGACCCACGCATTCCTTGTAGAAGATGACGTCGGCGGTGTGATTGGTGATGATGTCCATATAGACCTTCATCCCCCGCCCGTGCGCCGCATCCACCAAAGCCTTGAAATCGGCATTAGTGCCGAAATGCGGATCGACGCGCGTGAAATCGGTCACCCAATAGCCGTGATAGCCGGCGCTTTCCTGCCCCGGCGCGCCCTGGACGGCCTTGTTGGCGAACACCGGCGCCAGCCACAGCGCGGTGACGCCGAGACCCTGGATGTAATCGAGCCGGTCGATGAGCCCCTTGAGGTCGCCGCCCTGGTAGAAGCCCTTGGCGGTCGGGTCGAAGCCGGTCTGGAGCGGCCCGCCCTTGAGCCCGCCGCTGTCGTTGCGCGGATCGCCATTGGCGAAGCGGTCGGGGAGTACGAAGTAGATGATCTCGTCCTCGGGCAGGCGATCGGCATAAGCGGGCGCGGCGGCGGGCTGCGCCTGCGCGGGTGGCGCGGCAAGCGCGAGGAGGAACGGGGCGGCGAGCAGCAGCGATCGCATGGGTCAGGCGGCCTTGGGCAGACGGGCGAGGAGGTCGGCATGGGCGGGCATCGCCGCCACGTCGCGCGCGACGATCCCGGCGAGGCTGGCCATGAAGTCCTTGAGATCGCCGGGCGTAATCGCGTCGGCGAGCGGATGCCACGCCTCCGGCATGATGCCCTGCCCGATCATGAGCTGGAGCCAGCCGGGCTCGGTGAACAGCTCGTCATGCTCGCGCACGATCTCGCCGCGCGCGCGGAACAGCGCGACGCGGGCGGCGAGCTTGTCGGGGATCGCCATCGTCGCGACCTCTTGCCAGAAGGGCTCGGGACGGCGGTTGGCGTGATAGTGGAGGATGAGGAAATCCAGGATCGCCTCATATTCGTAGATGGTCTGGCGGTCGAACTCGGCGGCGAGGGCGGGATGGGAGCCGGTGCCGGGGAGCAGCTTCAACAGGCGCGAAATGCCCGACTGGATGAGGTGGATGCTCGTCGATTCGAGCGGCTCGAGGAAGCCGCCCGAGAGGCCGATGGCGACGCAGTTGCCGACCCAGAATCGCTCGCGCCGCCCGGTGGTGAAGCGGATCGGGCGCGGGTCCGCCTGCGCTTCGCCGTCGAGATGGGCGAGCAGGATGTCGGCCGCGCGTTCGTCGGCAAGATGCGCGTCGCAATAGACGATGCCGTTGCCGATCCGGTGCTGGAGGGGGATGCGCCACTGCCAGCCCGCCGCGCGCGCGATCGCGCGGGTATAGGGGATGGGCGGCCCGGCATTCTCGCATGGCACGGCGAGCGCGCGGTTGCACGGCAGCCAGCGGCTCCAGTCATGATAGCCGCTGCCCATCGCCTCGCCGATGAGGAGGCCGCGCAACCCCGAGCAGTCGATGAAGAGGCTGCCGGTGAGGCTGCGATCGCCTTCGAGCCGGAGCGCGGCGATGTCGCCGGTGGCGCCGTCGCGCTCGACATGCTCGATCCGCCCCTCGGTCCGGGTGACGCCGCGTGCCTCGGCATAACTCCGCAGGAACGCGGCATAGCGGCCAGCGTCGAAATGATAGGCGCGGGGGAGGGCGGGGCCGTTGCCCTGCGCGGGGTTGACGCCCGGCCGCATCCGCCCGCCATAGGCGGCGCGGGCGTTGAGCGCGTAGCTCCAGAGGTCGTCGGCCAGACCCAGCGCCCGGCCGCGCAGCCAGTAATGGTGGAAGGCGATGAGCCCCGCGTCGCGCCCGATGGTGCCGAAGGCGTGGATGTAGCGCTCGCCGGGCGCGCCCCAGCCGTCGAACGCGATGCCGAGCTTGTAGGTGCCGCCCGTCGCGGCGAGGAATGCGGCCTCGTCGATGCCGAGCGCCTGGTTGAACAGCGCGATCTGCGGGATCGTCGCCTCGCCGACGCCGATGGTACCGATCGCGTCCGACTCGACCAGCGTGACGCGGTGGGTCTCGCTCAGGAAGCGCGCGCAGGCGGCGGCGGTCATCCACCCCGCCGTGCCGCCGCCGGCGATGACGATATGCGCCCTATCCACCGCTGGACTCCACCGCTGGCTCCGCCCGTTCCGTCAGCCCTGTCGCCGCCTGTAACAGATGGCGGGCCATTCACGTGCAGGTTGAATGGCCCGCCGGTCGCCGGCCGGGCAAGCCCGGCCGGACCCAAGTCAGAACTTGTAGGTCGCTCCCAGGAGGAAGGTGCGGCCATAGCTCTGATAGTCGCGGACGAGGCGGGGATCCTTCAGATCCTCGAGCCGCTGGATGGCATAGGTGGTGTAGGGCCGGTTGGTGAGGTTCTTGCCCTGCAGCACGATCGAGAGACCCGAAAGCGCGCTTCCCTCCTGAAAGGTATAGCCGATCTGGCCGTCGACGATCGCCTCCTGGCGGATGATCGCGAAGTCGCGGCTGGCGGAGATGGCGGCGATCTCGCCCAGGAACTTCGAGCGATAGCGGTAGCTGCCGCGGATCTCGAAGCCGTTCTTCTCGAAATAGAGCGTCGCGTTCTGCGTCCACTTGGAAAGGCCGGCAATCGGGATGGCCACGCTCGATCCGCGGAACTTGATCGAGCTCTTGGTGTAGGAGGCGTTGCCGATAAAGCCGAAGCCGTCGAGCCACGGGGCAAGCATCTTGAACGGGATCGAGAGCGTGCCCTCGAACCCCTTGAGATAGCCCTTGCCGTTGTTCACCGGGACGCCCGCCGGCCCGATGAAGCCGCCATTGGCCTGGACCAGGTCGAAGGTCGCCTGGCTGAGCGAGGCGCGGGCGATCTCGGTGAAGTCGAAATCGTTCGATTGCAGGCCGACATAGTTCGTGATGTGCTTGTAGAAGCCGGCCAGCGACACATAACCGGCGCCGCCGAAATATTTCTCGACGGACAGGTCGACCCCGTCGGCGACATAGGGGCGCAGGCTGATGTTGCCGCCGTTGGCCCGGTACGGGCTGTTCGAACCGCTCACCTGGCTCTGGTCGAACGCGACTTCCTGCTGGATGCGGAGCTGGTCGAGCCGCGCGCGGGCCAGCGTGCGGCCGGCGGCCAGCCGGACGAGGAGCCCGTCGCCCGCCTCATAGTTCAGTTGATGCTGGGCAGCGCGTAGGTGTAGCTGGACGAACCCGACTGCGGCACGATCTGCACCGATTGCGAATTGTCGGGGTTGAAGACGATGAACGCCTGGCTGCCGTCCGAGCTCTGCTTGGTGTGGATCAGCTGCACGCCGACATTGCCGCGCAGCGGACGGCCGCCCACCTCGTCGTCGATGTTGAGCTGGGCGTAGCCGGTCCAGACCTTCTCCTCCACGCCATAGTCGCGCACGACGGTGATGGGCCGGATGTCCTCCTGCGCGTCGTAGACATTCCTGTAGAGATACAGCGGATTGTACGCGATCGCCTTGTCGATGCCGAGGAAGCCGAGCGAGATCGTGCCGGGATTGGCCTCGCCGGGGACGGGGAGCGAGGTGGCGCCATTGGGCAGGCGCAGGAAATAGGATTTGAAGCGGCTTTCCTTCTGCCGGTCCGAATAGGCGATGCCGAGCGACAGGCTCTTGAACGATGTGGCGCCCAGATCGACGGTGAGGTCGAGCCGCGCCTGCTTCAGCTCGTCCGTGAAACTCGGGCGGTTGAGAAAGCCGGCCTGGACCAGCGGATCGCCGGTCTGCACCGCGTTGCCGCCCCAGCCCTGCGGATCGGTGAGAACGAACTGCGCCGGGTCGGAATAGTCGAGCAGCGTATCGAAGGTGAAATTGCCGTTCGGCTGCCGGGTGGCGGTCACCGTGTCGGGCGCGCCGCTCTTGCGGTTGCCGGTGCCGGTGTAGCTTTCGAGCAGGAAGTCGGTCCGCTTGGCCCGCGAATAGGCGACATCGGCGCTCAGGCGAAGACCGTCGTTGATCTCGTACTTGCCATTCCAGCCCAGCGAGATCGTCTTCGCCTTGCGCTTGTTATAATCGTTGCGCTGGACGCCGAACACGCCGGTGTAGGTGGGGTTGACGATCAGCCCGTCCTCCACCGTGCCGCCCGGCTGCAGCACCGCCGAGCTCCAGTAGAGCGGGAATTCGATGCCGCGCAGCCGCTGCTTCTCGGTGAACTTCGAGTAGAAGACGTCGACGGCGGTCGAGAAGGCGTCGCTCGGCTCCCACTGGACGGTGCCGACCGCGCCATAGCGCCGCAGCGTGTTGGACTGAATATAGGGCTTGGCCCCGCCGATCACCTTGGCGCCGACATAGCCGGCATAGGCCGGGCGGACCGTGAACGTGTCGTCCTTGGTGTCGCCCGGCGTTCCCTTGTCGTCGCGGATACCAAACGTGTCGTTGTTGAAATCGAAGGTCGGATAGCCCCAGGCGTTGAACCGCTTGTTCTGCGTCGGCGCCGATGTGGCGGCCAGGCCGATCACGATGCCGAGCGTGTCGTCGGCGAACTTGTCGGCATAGGTGAAGCTGGCGCGATAGCCGTCGCGCTGGCTGTCGGGGTTGAGCGCCTTGTACTCGTTGCGCTCATAGCGGCCGGACACCGATAGAATGCGCTTGGTCAGCGACAGCGGGCGGATCGTCTGCAGGTCGACGGTGCCGGCGAGGCCTTGACCGATGAGGTCGGCCGAGGCGGTCTTGTAGACCTTGACCGCGCTCAGCAGCTCGGAGGGATACTGGTCGAACTCGACGCCGCGATTGTCGCCCGTGGTCACCTGCTGGCGGCCGTTGAGCAGTGCGGTCGAGAATTCCGGGCCAAGGCCGCGGATCGAGATCACCTGGTCGCGGCCGTCCTGGCGCTGCGCGGTGAGGCCAGGGAGGCGGGCGATCGATTCCGCGATCGACACGTCGGGCAGCTTGCCGATATCCTCGGCCGAAACGGACTCGACGATGGCGAGGTCGTTGCGCTTGGTGCGGATCGAGCTTTCGAGGCTGGCGCGGAAGCCGGTGACGACGATCGCATCGTCGCTCGCGGCGGCGCTCCCCTCGGGCGCGGCGGCGTCCTGCGCGAGGGCCGGCGCGGCCGTCGCGGCGAGCAGCGCGCCGAGCACCAGATAGCTGGCCTGCGCAGCGCGCGGACGAGCGGAAACAGTCGAGAAAATCATGATCTCTCCCCCTGGCAACAGCGTGCCTCATGCGGCGGAAGGCCGCTTATCCCTTGCTTGAAGTCCCGGCTCTCTGTCGCCGGAACCGACACCGCCGGTATATTCCCGCCGGTCCGGTTGCAAAAGTTGTCCACATACGTATTCAAAGGGCAACGAGAAGGGGCACGCCGCCGGGACAGGCGCCCGATCCGATCCGTGCATGGAGAGGGGTTCGCGCCGCATGACGAAGCGTCCGACGTCGTTCGACATCGCCGAACTGGCGGGCGTTTCGCAGCCCACCGTCTCGCGGGCCTTGCGGGGCAGCGGGACGGTCAACGAGCAGACGCGGCGCCGGATCGAGGCGATCGCGCGCCAGCTCAACTACACGGTGGACAAGAACGCGTCGGGGTTGCGGCGGCAGGCATCGAACACGTTGGCGCTGCTCTTCTTCGAGGATCCGACGCCCGACGACTCGATGATAAATCCCTTCTTCCTCGCCATGCTGGGGTCGATCACGCGCACGGCGGCGCGGGCGGGCTATGATCTCCTGATCTCCTTCCAGCAGCTCTCGGGCAATTGGCACACCGACTATCAGGACAGCCACAAGGCCGACGGGATCATCCTGCTGGGTTATGGCGATTATGAGGATTATCGCGCGCGCCTGGCCGATCTGGTCGCGCAGGGCACGCATTTCGTGCGCTGGGGTTCGGTAGGTGGGCAGGAGCCGGGGCTCACCATCGGGTCCGACAATGAGGGGGGCGGCATGGCGGCGACGCGCCACCTCATCGCGCAGGGCCGGCGGCGGATCGCTTTTCTGGGCACCGCGAGCAGCCACGCGCCCGAATTCCGCGCGCGTTATGACGGCTATGCCGCCGCGCTGGGCGAGGCGGGGATCAGCCTCGACCCCGCGCTGCAACGCAATGCCGTCACGACCGAGGCGGCGGGACGCGAGGCGGCGCTGTCGCTGATCGCCGGCGGGGTGGCGTTCGACGCGATCTTCGCCGCGTCGGACCTGATCGCGATCGGCGCGATGCGCGCGCTCGCCGAACACGGGCGCTCCGTGCCGATGGACGTGGCGGTGGTGGGCTTCGACGACATCCCCGCCGCCAGCCTGACCGCGCCGCCGCTCACCACGGTGATGCAGGATCTGCGCGGCGCCGGCGAGGCGCTGGTCGATGCCCTGCTGCGCCAGATCCGCGGCGAGAGCGTCGAGCCGCACGCCCTGCCGACGCGGCTCATGGTGCGGGGAACGTCGATCAGTCCTTGACGGTGCCAGCGGCGGCGGGATCGAAGAGGAAGCTGTTGATCGAGAGCCGGCCCTCGCGCGGATCGGCGGGGAGGGGCGCGCCGGCGGGAATGGCGGCGCAATGCAGGCTGTTGCCGCGATAGACGAGCACGCGGTTCGGCGCCGCGTCGTAACAGGCGATTCGCTCGTAGATCGGCGTGTCGCCGGCGATATAGGCCGCGGGCGGCAGGCCGGTGGCGCGCACGGCGACCTGCAACGCGGTGCTGAACGCCTGGAAACGGTCGGCGGTGACGCTCTCGAAGCCGGTGGCGCGCTGGCGGTAGAAGGCGGTGCCACCCTGACCGGCGCCGGACAGGAAGACGAGGATCGCGATCCGCTCGGCCTCGACCCCGTCGAAATGGGGCAGGCGCTGGATGGGCGCGAGCCGGTCGGGCGGGGTGGTGACGATCGAGAAATAGCTTTCGAACAGCGGCGGGGCGGGCGCGCCGAACGTGCCGGCGACGATCGGCGCGAGCGCGTCGGCGAGCGCCTGCGCCATCGCTGCGGGCACGGCGGCACGCACGCCGGGATAATGCGGACCGATCGCGCAATAGAAGCCGCTCTCGGCGGCCGCGCGCCAGACGGGAAGCTCGGCCAGCGCATCGTCGATGACGAGCACCGGCTGCGTCTCCGCGCCGATCCGCTCCACGCGCGCGCGCGCGGCCGGATTGAGGACGACCCCTCCCATGACGAGCGGAATCCCACCCGGCGCCACGGCGCGCAAGCCCCGGCATACGTATGCATCGCTGCGCGGGCGCCCCGGCGCATTGTGCGGGCGGGATCGCTCTGCCATTCACGCGGCTTCGACGACGAACATCCTTCGGGTCGCACACGAAGGAGGAGAGGGAGGGATGGCCGAGAAACCGCGCATGAGCCTTGCCGGCCTGTGCAATCTCAGCGTCGGCTTCTTCGGCATCCAGATCGGCTTCGCGTTGCAGAACGCGAATATGAGCCGCATCTTCCAGTCGCTCGGCGGGGCGCTGGACGACCTCTCCTACCTTTGGGTGGCGGCGCCGCTTACGGGCCTGCTCGTCCAGCCGCTGATCGGCCATTATTCCGACCGCACCTGGGGCCGGTTCGGGCGGCGGCGGCCCTATTTCTTCGCCGGCGCGCTGCTCGCCGCGATCGCGCTGTTCGTGATGCCGCACGCGCCGGTGCTGTGGTTCGCGGCGATGATGCTGTGGATCCTCGACGCGTCGATCAACGTCGCGATGGAGCCGTTCCGCGCCTTTGTCGGCGATATGCTGCGCAAGGACCAGCACACCGCCGGCTATGCCGTGCAGACCGCCTTCATCGGCGCGGGCGCGGTGGTGGGATCGCTGTTCCCCTGGATGCTCGCGCATCTTGGCGTCGCGAACGAGGCCGTGGGCGGCGGCGTGCCCGATGCGGTGCGCTACAGCTTCTGGTTTGGCGGCGCGGCGCTGCTGGTCGCGGTGCTGTGGACGACGCTCACCACGCGCGAATACAGCCCGGAGGAACTGGCGGCGTTCGACGCCCCGATGATCGAGCCGCACCTGCCCGCGCCGCCGCGCCCGAACGGGCTGTGGGCGATGGCGGGCATCGCGATCCTGCTGTCGGTCGAGGCGCTCGTGCTCGAGAAGGAAGTGCTGCTGCTCGGCGCGCTCCTCATCGGCTACGAGGTCGCCAAGCTCGCGGGCTGGTGGCTGGCGCGGCGGGGCAGGGCCGACAATGTGCTGAGCCACGTCGTCGGCGATTTCGCCGGGATGCCGCCGGTCATGAAGCGGCTGGCGCTCGTCCAGTTCTTTAGCTGGTCGGCGCTGTTCATCATGTGGATCTATACGACGCCCGTGGTTGCCCAATATGGCTATGGCGTCACCGACGCGACGAGCGAGGCGTACAACGAGGCCGGGAACTGGGTCGGCGTGCTGTTCGCCGCCTATAATGGCGTCGCGGCGGTCGCGGCGCTGGCACTCTTGCCGGCGCTCTCGGCGCGGATCGGCAAGGCGGGGACGCATGTCGTCTGCCTGCTGTGCGGATCGGCGGGGTTCGCGAGCTTCCTCGTCATCCGCGATCCGCAATGGCTGCTGCTGAGCGAGATCGGCATCGGCATCGCCTGGGCCTCGATCCTCGCCATGCCCTACGCCATCCTCGCCTCCGCGCTGCCGCAGGCCAAGCTCGGCATTTATATGGGGCTGTTCAACATCTTCATCGTCGTGCCGCAACTGCTGGTCGCGACGCTGATGGGGAGCGTGCTCAAGGCCTTCTTCCCCCATGCGCCGATCTGGACGATGGCCTGCGCCGCCGCCGTGCTCGCGCTCGCCGCGCTCGCCATGCTCCGCGTCGACACGCGCGAGAGCGTGACCTTGCCCGACGGCCTGACCGCCTGACGATGCGTCCGACGACCCTGTTCGCCGGCGCGCGCTCCCCGGCGACGCTCGCCCCGCCAGTGATGGACAAGCGGACCGGGGCGGGCTCCGCGCCGACGCCGGTGACGAGCTTCGTGCGCGGCGCGGGCGAGCGGAGGACGCTGTCGGCCCAGGAGTTCCGGCTTTTCCGATCAGTCAGCGGGGTGGCAGCAGCGCCATGACGCGTTCGGCACTCACCACCTCGGCATATTTCGCCTGAAGATCGAAGAGACTCGCGCGGTGCGGATCGGGGTGCCGGTCGCCGCAGCCATCCTCGACCACGAAGGGCGCGAAGCCGTGCTGGAGCGCGTCGAGCGCGGTGGCGCGCACGCAGCCCGAAGTCGAAAAGCCCGCGAGGATCGCCGTGTCCACGCCGCGCGCAGTCAGAACCGTGGCGAGCGAGGTGCCAAAGAAGGACGAGGCATAGTGCTTGGTGATGACGAGTTCGTCGGCGCGCGGGGCGATGATGTCGGGGATGGCGGCGAAGGGTGATCCCTGAACGAAGGCGCGCAGCGCCGGTACCTTCTTCCAGAACAGCCCGCCATCGGCGCCGTCGGCGCGGTAGCTCACCACGGTGTAGATGACCTGGAGCGCGCGGGCGCGGAAGGCCGCGATGACCCGCGCGATGACAGGCAGCACCGCCTCGGCGCCCGCATAAAGCGGCGAGGCCGGATCGACATAGGCCGTCACCGCGTCGACGACGATCAGCGCCGGCCGTTTGCCAAAGGGCAGGTGGCCGCGGAAGCCGGCGGCGTAGCTGCGCTCCAGATCGTCGGTCATCTACTCAATCCCTTGGGCCATGTGACGCCGCGTTCCCGCGGAAGCAGGAGCTCGGCGTAACCGGATGCCGCGCCCGTGACCCTGGATTACCGCACGCGCGGGAGAACGGACCATCAGATCACCCCGCCGGCCGCAAGCCGCTCAAGTTCCTCCGCATCGAGCCCCAGAAGCTCCGCGTAAACCTCCGCATTATGCTCGCCGATCCGGCTGGGCGCGGGCGAGCGGACGCGGCTCGGCGTGTCGGAGAGGAGGGGGAAGGCGTTCTGCATCGTCACCTTGCCCCAGCGCGGCGTCTCGACGTCGATCAGCGCGCCGCGCGCGGCGAAATGCGGGTCTTCCAGCATTTCGGGCGCGCGGTAGATTTTCCCCGCCGGGATGCTGTGCGCGATCATCGCCGCCTCGACCTGCGCGACGGTGTGCCGGCGCGTCCACTCCTCGATCAGCGCGTCGAGCTGATCCTGATGCCGCCCGCGCGCGAGATGGTCGACATAGCGCGGATCGCGCGCCAGTTCCGGCCGCCCCATCGCCTCGCACAGCCGCGCGAACACCGCATCCTGATTGGCGCCGATGAGGTAATCGCCGTCGCTGCACGTGTAGACGTTGGACGGCGCGATGCCGGGAAGTTTCGAGCCCGAGCGTTCGCGGACATAGCCGCAGGTCGCATATTCGGGCACGAGGCTTTCCATCACCTGCAGCACCGCCTCGTAAAGCGCGGAGTCGACCACCTGGCCGCGCCCGGTCCGCTCGCGCGCGTGGAGCGCGGCGAGCGCGCCCATGCAGCCATAGGTGGCGGCGAGGCTGTCGCCGATCGACACGCCCATCCGGCTCGGCGCGCGGTCGGCATCGCCGACGATGTAGCGCCAGCCGCCCATCGCCTCGCCGATGCCGCCGAAGCCGGCACGCTCGGAATAAGGGCCGGTCTGGCCATAGCCCGACACCCGCACGATGATAAGACGCGGGTTGATCGCGTGGAGCGCGTCGGGGCCGAGCCCCCATTTCTCGATCGTGCCGGGCTTGAAATTCTCGATGAGGATGTCGGCCTGCGCGGCGAGCCTGCGGACCAGTTCCTGCCCCTCGGGCACGCGCAGATTGGCGCTCACCGCCTTCTTGTTGCGCGCGACGACCTCCCACCACAATTTGTGTTCGGTACGGCCCCACTGGCGCATCGGATCGCCCTGATTCGGCGGCTCGACCTTGATGACCTCGGCGCCCATGTCGCCGAGCAACTGGCCGCAGAAGGGGCCGGCGATGAGCTGCCCCAGCTCGATGACGCGGATGCCCGCGAGCGCGCCCTCGCCACCCATCACGCGGCCTCGCTCCGCTGGCGCCACACGGGCTGGCGGGGCGCGGGAAGGCCGGTCTCCGCTTCGCAGGCGGCGCGCAGCGCCTCGATCGGCGGACCGAAGTTGAAGATGTCGCCGCTCTGCGGGCGCCCGGCGCGCATCGCCTCGCGCAGGTCGGCGGTCGCCGCCTCATCCACAGCGCCGTCCACCACGATGACGCCGTAGCGGCGGGCGCCCTCGACGCTCACCAGTCCCTCGCGCACCTCGCGCGCGACGATGTGCGGATCGCGGGCGAGCGGATCGCCCCAGCCGCCGCCGCCCCAGGTGATGAAGTGGAGCTGATCGCCGGCGTCGACCGCGACCTCCTCCACCTTGTTGCCGACGACGGTCCGGCTGCCGTCCGCCTTCTCCAGGATCTTGCGCGCGCGGGCGCCGGGCTCGCCGCCGTTGACGCCCCAGGGATAGGTGAACCAGCGGTCGTCGTGGATCGCGATCATGCCCGGTTCGAGGAAGCGGTAGGTCATGTGGATGCCGTTGCCGCCGCGATGCAACCCCGCGCCGCCCGAATCGGGCTCGGTCGCGTAACGCTCGATCCGAAGCGGGAAATAGCGCTCGAGAAATTCGTTGGGGACATTGGTGAACCCCGGCCAGAGCGAATGCCCGTCCGGCCCGTCGCCCAGCGGCCGCCCCGGAATGCCGCCGAAGCCGATCTGGAAGAGCTGGAAATAGCGACCCTGCCGGTCGGTCCCCGAATAGAAGAGGTGCGGCGAGGAGGAGAAGCCGGCGGCGTTGAGGAACTCGGGCGTCTTCTGGCCCAGCAGACCGCCCAGTATGTCGAAGATACGGCCGAGCGCATGGGTGCGCCCCGACAGCGCGGCGGGAAACTTCGGCTTGAGCAGCGATCCTTCGGGGATGCGCACGTCGATGAGGTCGTAGAAACCGTCGTTGAACAGGATCTGCGGGTCGAAGACCATGATCATGTAGATGCCGAAGAACATCTTGAACATGTTTTCGTTAAGGTAAAAGTTGATCGACGCGCTCGATTGCGGATCGGTGCCGGCGAAATCCAACACCACGCGCTCGCCCTCGCGCCACATGGTGCAGCGGATCTTGTAGGGGCCGTAGCCGAGGCCGTCGTCGCAGACATGGTCCTCGAAGCTCACCGGCGCCTCGCCGATCGCGGTGGCGATGAGCTGCTTCATGGCCCGGTGGTTGCGCGCGAGCAGCTCCTGCGTCGCGGCGACGTACAAATCCTCGCCGAAGCGGTCGGCCATCTCGACCACGCGGCGCGCGGCGACGCGGCAGGAGGCGATCAGCGCGTTGAGATCCGCCTTGCACCAGTCGGGCTTGCGCGTCTGGTGCATGATAAGACGAACGAGATCGGTGTTGTAGACGCCCCTGCTCCAGATCTTGACCGGCGGGATGCGCACCCCTTCCTCGAAGATCGCGCGCGCGGTGATCGGCATCGACCCCGCCACCTTGCCGCCGATGTCGGACTGGTGACCGAACATCGCGGTATAGGCGAGCAGCCGGCCGCCCTTGAACACCGGCAGCAGCACCAGCCAGTCGTTCGAATGGCTGATCGCGCCCTCGCAGCTATAGGGATCGGAGAGGAAGAACATGTCGCCCTCCTCGACCGTGCCGTCATAGCCGTCGAGGAAGCCGCCGATGAACGAGCCGAACTGGCCGACGATCATCCGCCCCTTGTGATCGGCAATGAGCGGGAAGGCGTCACCCTGCTCGCGGATGCCGGGCGACATGGCGGTTCGCACCAGCGTCGCGTCCATCTCTACCCGCGCGTTGCGAAGCGCGTTCTCGATGATGTCGAGCGTAACCGGATCGACGGTGACAGCCGCAAAGGGGGCGGGATTGGCTTCGATGATCTGGGCGGGCATTCAGCTTCTCCGTCGATCCTCCACACTTGTGGGTAGGATTTAAGTCACTCCGGCTCGATCAGGATGTTGCCCACCGCGTCCACCGTCGCGACATGGCCGCTTTCGATGAGCGTGGTCGAATCCATCTCGATGACGATGGCGGGGCCGGGGATGCGGTCGCCGGCGCGCAGGCGGGCGCGGTCGTAGATCACCGCGTCCTGCTCGCGCCCGTCCATCCAGAGCTTGTGGTCGCGCAGCCTGGCGGCGGCCGGATTGCCATCGCCGCGCGGCAACGGCGCGGCGGGCAGGTCGAGCGCCTTGCCCAGCGCCACCGCGCGCAGGTTCACGATCTCGTGCGCCGACTCCATGTTGAACGTGAAGAGACGCAGATGCTCGGCATCGAAGCGCGCGGTGAGCCCGGCGATACCGTCACGGCGCAGCGTATCGGGGTCGATGGTGAGCGCGACTTCGAAGGCCTGCCCCTCATAGCGCACATCGACCTCGAACAGGCTGGTGATGTCGCTTTCCGCCAAGCCATCGGCGGCGAGTTCGGCGCGGGTCTGCGCCGCCATCTCGTCGAGGATGGCGACGAGTTCACTCTCGTCGGTGGTGTGGGCGAGCCGCGAGAAGGAGCGGGCGGTCTCGGTCCGCGTCCGTGTCGTCGCGTCGCCGAGCGCGCAGAGTACGCCGGGCGAAACGGGCGAGATCGCCGGCCAGCTCCCCATCAGCCGCGCCACGGCATTGACGTGGAGCGGCCCCGCGCCGCCGAAGCCCATCAGCGCGAAATCGCGCGGGTCGTAGCCCTGCTGCACCGAGATCATGCGCAGCGCGCCGAACATGTTCTCGTTCACGATGTCGATGATACCGCGCGCCGCCTCCATGAGGCCGATGCCGAGCGCGTCGGCGATGGTCCGCACCGCGCGCTCGGCCCCCCCACGGTCCAGCTTGAACGTGCCGCCCAGCAACGCCTCGGGCAGATAGCCGAGCACGACATTGGCGTCGGTGACGGTCGGCTGCGTCCCGCCCTTGCCATAGGCGACCGGCCCCGGCACCGCGCCCGCCGACTGCGGCCCGACGCGCAGCGCGCGGGTCAGCTCGGGCACATAGGCGATCGATCCGCCGCCCGCGCCCACCGTCTTGACGTCGAGCGAGGAGGCGCGGACGGAGAGATGCCCGACGTCGGTGGTGCGGACGCGGCGCGGCTCGAGATTCTCGATCAGCGCCACGTCGGTCGAGGTGCCGCCGACGTCGAGCGTCAGGATGTTGCGGATGCCGGCCTTGCGTGCGACCCAAAGGGCTCCTGTAACACCGCCCGCCGGCCCGGACATGAGGATGTTGACCGGATGCTCCTCCGCCTTCTCGGAGGACATGAGGCCGCCATCGGAGCGGAGCAGCGCGATCTTGCCGGCCATCCCCGTGTCGCGCAGCTTCGTGCGCAGGTTGCTGACATAGCGCGAGACGACCGGCCGCACCGAGGCGTTGGCGACGGTCGAGAGGGTGCGCTCATATTCCTGCATCTCGGGCAGCACCTCATGGCTGAGCGAGACGGGGAGGCCGGGGAGGATCTCGGCCGCGAGCGCGCCGATGCGCCGTTCGTGCGCGGGGTTCACATAGGCGTTGATGAGCGAGACGGTCACCGCCTCCACCCCCAGCGCCTTCAGCCGTTCGAGCGCGGCGCGCGCACCCGCCTCGTCGAGCGGGCGGACCTCCGCGCCGTCCGCGCCCATGCGTCCGCCGACCTCGATCGTGTCCTCGAGCGCCGCCAGAGGCCGCGGCTTGGGCCAGATGATCCAGCCGGCGAGCCCGCCGGGGACGAAGCTGCGCGCGATCTGCATGACGTCGCGATAGCCCTCGGTCACGATCAGGCCGACGCGCGCGCGCTTGCCCTCCAGCACCGCGTTGGTGGCGACGGTGGTGCCGTGGAGGAATGTCTGGATCTCGGCCGGATCAATGCCGGCGCTCGCGCAGATCGCGCTCACGCCGTTGAGGATGCCGATCGAGCTGTCCTGCGGGGTCGATGGCGTCTTGTCGCGCCAGAAGCGGCCGCTCGCCTCGTCGAGCAGCAGCAGGTCCGTGAAGGTGCCGCCGACATCGACGCCGAGGCGATAGGCCATGCTTGTCCCTCTTCCCTGTCAGGCGGCCCTGGGGAACGGCCCGGCCCGGCCGAGCATCCCTGGCAGCGATTTGTTCATGACCCCGGCAAGCCAGCGGCTCGCCTCGATCAGCCGGTCGAGATCGAGGCCAGTGGCGATGCCCGACCGCTCCAGCATATAGACGACATCCTCGGTCGGGACATTGCCCGCCGCGCCCTTCGCGAACGGACAGCCGCCGAGGCCGCCGAGGGAGGCGTCGACCGTCGCCGCGCCCGCCTCCACCGCCGCCCAGACATTCGCGATGCCGGTGTTGCGCGTGTTGTGGAGGTGGATGCGCACGGGGATGGGCGCGATCGCCGCGCGGACGCGGCGGACGAGGCTGGCGACGGCGGCGGGCACCGCGACGCCGATCGTGTCGGCGAGCGCCACCTCGCGCGGGCCGGCGGCGGCGAGCGCCTCGGCCATCGCGACGATGCGGTCCTCGGGCACTTCGCCCGAGAAGGGGCAGCCGAAGCTCGCGGCGATCGTGGCCTGGCCGGAGCGTCCGGCGGCTTTGGCGGCGGCGATGATGTCGCGGGCGACAGCAACCGACTCCTCGCTGGTCTGCCCCTGATTGGCCATGGCAAAGGCGTCGGTGCTGACGCACACCGCGCCCAGCTCGTCGATGCGGGCATGGGCGAGCGCGCGCTCGGCGCCGCGCCGGTTGAGGACGAGGCCGATATAGGTGACGTCCGCGCGGTCGGGCAGCGATGCGGCGACGGCGTCCGCGTCAGCCATCTGCGGCACCTTGCGCGGGTTGACGAAGCTCGTTGCCTCGATCCGCCGGACGCCGTAATCAATCGCCTGCCGGATCAGCGCGAGCTTGTCGGCGGTCGAGACCGTCTCCGGCTCATTCTGCAGGCCGTCGCGCGGGCCGACTTCGACGATCTCGATTTGCATCGCCAATATTTGTATACAATTTTTGGCCAAGCGCAAGCGGCGCGATCCTCTGGCCGCGCCGCCGCGCCTGACCGTTCCCGTCGAGCGGAGTCGGGACGCGGGCGAACGCGTCTCGACCACGCGCGAAGCGAACGGAGATGTTCAGGAGTCCCCTGTCACCCCAAGCCGCAACGCCGCGCGATAGGCGTCCGAATAGGCGTGGAACGCGCGGCGGATATGCGCCGTCATCACCGCCTCGGCCCAGCTCGCGTCGCGGCGGCGGAAGGCGAGGATCAGCTCGTCATGCTCGGCGACCGAGCGGCCGAGTTCGCGCGCGTCATAATGGCGCGCGGTGCGGGCGACGACGGGCTGCTCGACAATGCCGGTCAGCAACTGGGCGAGGTTGGCGGAACCCGCCGCCTCGAGCACGATGGCGTGGAAGGCGCGGTTGTGATCGAGGAACTGGGTAACGTCGAGGCGCGGCGCCTTGATCGCGCGCGCGATGGCGTCGTTATGGCCGACCAGCGCGTCGACGCCCTTGCCCTCGATCCGGGTCGCGGCACGGGCGGCGGCACGGCCTTCCAGCATCGCCCGGAGCGCGAAATTCTCCTCCAGCTCGTCGAACGACCACTGGTTGACGAAGGTGCGTTGCGAATCGCTGCGGCGCACGAAGCGCTCGACCTCGAGCCGGCGCAGCGCCTCGCGCACCGGGGTCCGCGACACGCCGCACGCCTCGGCGAGCTGCTCCTCGCGCAGTTGCGCGCCGGGCGCGAGATGCCCGGCCAGGATCTCGCCGCGGATATGGCGATACGCATGATCGGACGCCTTGGACATGGCCCTCCTTTGTATACAAAGAGCGCGGAATGGCAAGCCGGCGCGCCCCGGCGCCCTGGCTCACTCGATCATGTAGGGCACGGTCATGCGCCGGTCGGGGTCGACGCGGATCGGGCGGTCGATCGGCGGAAAGGCGCGCTGGTCGCAGCCCTGGCGCGGGCACAGGCGGCACGTGACCCCGATCGGCGCCGCCGCCGCCTCGTCGGCGAGGCGCAGCCCGTCCGCATAGACGAAGTTGCCGGCATGGTCGACCTCGCAGCCCAGCACCACGGCATAGCGGCGGGGCGGGCGGGCGAAGCGGCCCGACGGCTTGACCAGCCCCTTGGCCATCGAGACATAGCGCACGCCGTCGGGCGTCTCGCCGAGCTGGACGAGGATGCGGTCGGGGATCGCCACCGCCTCGTGCACCACCCAGAGCGGGCAGGCGCCACCGAAGCGGGCGAACTGGAGCCGCGTCGCGCTGTGCCGCTTGGTGATGTTGCCCGCCATGTCGACGCGGCAGAAGAAGAAGGGGATGCCGCGCGCGCCGGGCCGCTGGAGCGTCGAGAGCCGGTGGCACGCCTGCTCGAAGCTGACGCCAAAGCCGCGCGCGAGCGGATCGATGTCGTGCCGCAGCGCCCGCGCCGCCGCGCGGAAGGCACCATAGGGCATGAGCAGCGCGCCGGCGCCGTAGTTGGCGAGCCCAATGCGCAGCAGCCGGTCGGCCTCCCGCGTATCGAAACCCGCGCTCGCGGCGATCGCCGCGATGCGCTCCCCGGCCTCGAACTGCATGAGCTGCGTCGCCAGCATGAAGAGGCGGCTGCTCGCGGGGAGGGCGGCATTGACACGCAGCGTGCGCGTGGCCGTGTCGAGCGCGCGGAAGGCGCCGTCGCGCATCTCGACCAGCGCGGTGGCGCAGCCGTGTCGGCCGGTGAGCGCGGCGATCAGTTGCGCCTCCGCCTCGGGCGCGGCGAGGGCGAGCCGGCCCGCCAGATCCTCGGCATGGCAATCGAGCTCGTGGATGTAGTTGCCGGCGTGGTGGAACCAGTCGCGCACCCGCTCCCACGGCATCCGCGCGGCTTCCGCCATGTCGCTCGCCACCGCTTCCTCCATCATGGCGAGCCGGTCGAGCGACTGGCGATAGGCGCGGTGGAGGTCGACATAGCGCGCGGCGAACTCGGGATATTGCAGGTGCAGCTTCTCGATCCGCTCGGCATCGAGCGGCGGCGCGGCGACATCGGGCTGGCTCAGGGCAAAGGCGAACGCGCCGAGCAACTGCTCCTCGGGCCGCTCGTCAAAGCCCGACCAGTCGAGCGGAAACCGCTCGGCGAGCGCGGCCTTGACCTTGGCGGTGAGCGGCCGATCCTCGTTCTCGAGCTGGCTCAGATACGAGACCGAAATGCCGAGCAGCCGCGCCATCGCCGCCTGGTCGAGCCGCTGGTCGAGCCGGAGCTGGCGGAGCTTCTGGCCGGCGAAGAGGCGGATACCGCGGGGCATGGCACGTCCTAATTTGCAAACCCCGCCTTCGCAATTCCGCAAATTTGCATTTGCGCTTCACCGCGCGCGGTGAAAAGGGCAGGCTTTGGTCGCAAGGTTCGGGGGACGAATGTCGAAGCTGGCCGTCATCGAGAAACTGGAACAGAAACGCGAGGCCGCGCGGCTCGGCGGCGGGCAGAAGCGCATCGACGCGCAGCACGGCAAGGGCCGGCTCACCGCGCGCGAGCGGCTCGACGTGCTGTTCGACGAGGACAGTTTCGAGGAGCTCGACATGTATGTCGAGCACAACTGCACCGATTTCGGCATGGAGCAGACGCATATCCCCGGCGATGGCGTCGTCACCGGATCGGGCACGATCAACGGCCGGCTCGTCTTTGCCTTCAGCCAGGATTTCACGGTCTTCGGCGGCTCGCTGTCGGAGCGGCACGCGCAGAAAATCTGCAAGATCATGGACATGGCGATGAAGGTCGGCGCGCCCGTCATCGGGCTTAACGATTCGGGCGGCGCGCGCATCCAGGAGGGCGTCGCGAGCCTGGGCGGCTATGCGGAGGTGTTCCAGCGCAACGTCCTCGCCTCGGGCGTCGTCCCGCAATTGAGCGTCATCATGGGGCCGTGCGCGGGCGGCGCGGTCTATTCGCCGGCGATGACCGACTTCATCTTCATGGTGAAGGATTCAAGCTACATGTTCGTCACCGGCCCCGATGTGGTCAAGACGGTGACCAACGAGATCGTGACCCAGGAGGAGCTGGGCGGCGCCGTCACCCACACCACCAAATCGGGCGTCGCCGACGTCGCGTTCGAGAATGACATCGAGGCGCTGCTCGCCGTCCGCGACTTCATCGACTTCCTCCCCGCCTCGAACCGCGATCCGCTGCCCGAACGGCCCACCGCCGACGATTGGGACCGCGAGGAGCCGAGCCTGGACCTCCTCGTCCCCGCCAGCGCCAACCAGCCCTATGACATGCACGAGCTGGTGCGCAAGGTGCTCGACGAAGGCGATTTCTTTGAGGTGCAGCCCGCCCATGCCGCCAACATCATCACCGGCTTCGGCCGCGTCGAGGGGCGCACGGTCGGCATCGTCGCCAATCAGCCGATGGTGCTTGCCGGCTGCCTCGACATCGGCGCGTCCAAGAAGGCGGGCCGGTTCGTCCGCTTCTGCGACGCGTTCAACATCCCGATTCTCACCTTCGTCGACGTGCCCGGCTTCCTCCCCGGCGTCGGGCAGGAGCACAACGGCATCATCAAGCACGGCGCCAAGCTGCTCTTCGCCTATGCCGAAGCGACGGTGCCCAAGATCACCGTCATCACGCGCAAGGCCTATGGCGGCGCCTATGACGTCATGGCGTCCAAGCATCTGCGCGGCGACCTCAATTATGCCTGGCCGACCGCCGAGATCGCGGTGATGGGCGCCAAGGGGGCGGTCGAGATCATCTTCCGCGGCAAGACGCCCGAGGAGATCGCCGAACGGACCGCCGAATATGAGGCGCGCTTCGCCAACCCCTTCGTGGCGGCGTCGAAGGGCTTCGTCGACGAAGTCATCATGCCCCACGCCACGCGCAAACGCATCGCGCTGGGCCTGCGGAAGCTGCGGGGGAAGAGCCTCGAGAACCCATGGAAGAAGCATGACAATATTCCGTTGTGAGTCTCGCAATAACGGAGAATGGGGGCCGAGATGGCAAAGCACCCGGCGGTATACATCATGGCGAGCAAGCGCAACGGCACCTTGTATACGGGCGTCACGTCCGGCCTGCCGCAGCGGGCATGGCAGCATCGGGAGGGTGTGGCTGACGGCTTCACCAAGCGATACGATTGCAAGTTGCTCGTCTGGTATGAGCGTGCTGACACGATGGAAGCGGCGATCATGAGGGAAAAGCGGATCAAGGCTGGATCGCGGGCGAGAAAGATCGCGCTGATCGAAGCCGCCAATCCGCGCTGGCGCGACTTGTATGAAGAGATCGCTCATGGATAGATATTATTTCGTCATTGCGAGCAGAGCGGAGCAATCCAGGGCGGCGTGCGCGACTCTGGATTGCTTCGCTGCGCTCGCAATGACGACGGGAGGCGTCGCATGAAACTCGGCCGCCTCAACCATATCGGCGTCGCGACACCGTCGATCGACGCGAGCGTCGCCTTCTACCGTGACGTCATGGGCGCGACGCGCATACACGCGCCGTTCGACCTGCCGGCGCAGAGGGTACGCGTCTGCTTCGTCGACACGCCGGGGGAGAATGGCTCCGCCGGGACGCAAATCGAGCTGATCGAGCCGCTCGGCGAAGGCTCGCCGATCCACGGCTTCCTTGCGAAGAACCCGCACGGCGGGCAGCATCACATGTGCTACGAGGTGCCGGACATCCACGCCGCGAAAGCCTGGTTCGAGGGGCAGGGGAAGCGCGTGCTCGGGAGCCCTCGCATCGGCGCGCACGGCACGCTCATCTTCTTCGTCCACCCGCGCGACATGAACGGCGTGCTCACCGAAATCATGGAGACCCCGCATGACCACTGAGGCCGAACAGCCCATCCTCTACCGCCGCGACGGCGACGTCGCGATCATCAGCCTCAACCGGCCGGCGAGCCTCAACGCGCTGACCTTTCCGATGCTGACGGACCTCAAGGAGGCGTTCGCCCGCGCCGAGGCCGACGGGGCTCGCGCGGTGCTGTTGCGCGGCGAGGGGCGTGGCTTCTGCTCGGGCGCCGACCTCGTGAGCATGGGCGGACTGCCCGATGATCTCGGCGAGCTGCTGCTCACTTATTACGAGCCGGTGGTGCGGCAGATGGCGGCGCTCTCGGTGCCGATCGTCTGCGCGGCGCAGGGCGCGGTCGCGGGCGCCGGCTGCGCCATCGCGCTCGCGGCGGACCTCGTGGTGGCGGACAGCAGCGCCTATTTCCTGCTCGCCTTCGCCAATATCGGCCTCGTGCCCGACGCCGGCGGCACCTGGGTCGTCGCCAAGGCGCTGGGCCGCGCGCGGGCGATGGAGATGGCGCTGCTCGGCGACCGGGTGCCGGCCGATCAGGCGCTCGCCTGGGGTCTCATCAACCGCGTCGTCGCCGAAGGCACGCAGGACGAGGAAGCGCTGGCGCTTGCCCGCCGTCTCGCCGCCGGGCCGAGCAAGGCGCTCGGCATGATCCGCAAGGCCGTGAACCTCGCCGTCGACGAGGGCATCGAGACCGTGCTCGCCACCGAAGCGGTCAACCAGCGCGCCGCCGGCCGCACCGCCGACGCGCGCGAGGCGATCCAGGCCTTCGCGCAGAAGCGCAAGCCGCAGTTCATAGGCGCCTGATGCCGACGATCGACGACTGGCAGGCGCTCGCCGCCAAGGAGGTCAAGGGTCGCGACCTCGACTGGCACACGCCCGAAGGCATCGCGATCAAGCCGCTCTATACCGCGGAGGACGTGCGCGAAGACCCCGGCCTCCCCGGCTTCGCGCCGTTCACGCGCGGCGTGCGGGCGACGATGTATGCGGGCCGTCCGTGGACCATCCGGCAATATGCCGGTTTCTCGACCGCCGAGGAGTCCAATGCCTTCTACCGCCGCAACCTTGCCGCCGGGCAGAAGGGCTTGAGCGTCGCGTTCGACCTCGCGACGCACCGGGGCTATGACAGCGACCATCCGCGCGTCGTCGGCGATGTCGGCAAGGCGGGGGTGGCGATCGACACCGTCGAGGACATGAAGATCCTGTTCGACGGAATCCCGCTCGACAAGATGTCGGTCAGCATGACGATGAACGGCGCGGTGATCCCCATCCTCGCCTTCTACATCGTCGCGGCGGAGGAGCAGGGCGTGGCCCCCGAGCAGCTCGACGGGACGATCCAGAACGACATTCTCAAAGAGTTCATGGTGCGCAACACCTATATCTATCCGCCCGAACCCTCGATGCGGATCATCTCGGACATCTTCGCCTATACCTCGGCCAACATGCCGAAATTCAACAGTATTTCGATCTCCGGCTATCATATGCAGGAGGCCGGCGCGACGCAGGTGCAGGAACTCGCCTTCACGATCGCGGACGGCATCGAATATGTGAAGCGCGGCATCGCCTCGGGGCTGGATATCGACGCCTTTGCCGGGCGTTTGTCTTTCTTCTTCGCGATCGGCATGAACTTCTTCATGGAGGTCGCGAAGCTCCGCGCGGCGCGCGTGCTCTGGCACCGGGCGATGACGCGGCTGGGCGCGAAAGACGAGCGCAGCAAGATGCTGCGCACCCACTGCCAGACCTCGGGCGTGTCGCTGACCGAGCAAGACCCCTATAACAACGTCATCCGCACCACGATCGAGGCGATGGCGGCGATGCTGGGCGGCACTCAGTCGCTCCACACCAACGCGCTCGACGAGGCGATCGCGCTTCCCACCGACTTTTCCGCCCGCATCGCGCGCAATACCCAGATCGTGCTGCAGGAGGAGACGGGGATGACGCGCGTCGTCGATCCCCTGGGCGGCAGCTATTATATCGAGGCGTTGACGCAGGAACTGGTCGACGCGGCCACCGCGCTCATCGACCGCGTCGAGGCCGAGGGCGGCATGGCGAGGGCCGTCGCCGCCGGCTGGCCCAAGGCGATGATCGAGGACGCCGCCGCCGCGCGCCAGGCCCGCGTCGATCGCGGTGAGGACGTGATCGTCGGCGTCAACAAGTACCGCCTGCCCGGCGAGGACGTGCTCGACACGCTCGAGGTCGACAACGCCAGGGTGCGCGAAGGCCAGATCGCCAGCATCGCGTCGGTCAAGGCCGCGCGCGACGAGGATCGGGTGCGCGAGGCGCTGGCGGCGATCACGAAAGCGGCAGGATCAATTCCTCCCCAGGGCAAGCTTGGGGCCGAACTGAACGATAATCTCCTCGCCCTCGCCATCGAGGCCGCGCGCGCCCGCGCCACCTTGGGCGAGATCAGCGCGGCGATGGAGGATGTGTTCGGGCGGCACGCGACGGTGCCGACCCCGGTCAAAGGCGTCTACGCCGCTCCCTATGCCGGGGACGCGCGCTGGCGCCAGGTGCTCGACGGCGTGCAGGCCGTCGAGCACCGCCTTGGCCGCAAGCCGCGCCTCCTCGTCGCCAAGATGGGGCAGGACGGACATGACCGCGGCGCCAATGTCGTCGCCTCGGCCTTCGCCGACATGGGGTTCGAGGTGGTGCCCGGCCCGCTGTTCCAGACGCCGGAGGAAACGGTGGTGCTGGCGATCGAGAGCGGCGTCGATGTCGTCGGCGCCTCCAGCCTCGCCGCCGGGCACAAGACGCTGATCCCGGAACTGATCCGCCTGCTGCGCGAGCAGGGCCGGAGCGACGTCAAGGTCATCGCCGGCGGCGTCATCCCGCCGCAGGACTATGAATTTCTGCGCGACGCCGGGGTGCAGGGCATCTATGGCCCCGGCTCCAACATCGTCGAATGCGCCGCCGACGTGCTGCGTCTGCTTGGCCACAACATGCCCCCGCTGGAGGATGCCGCTTGATGAAGCGCGACAATACATCCGTTCGCTTCGAGCGAAGTCGAGCAGCGTTGGCGCAGGCGTGTCTCGACTTCGTTCGACACGAACGGCAGGGAGGCAAGCCATGACTGAACCCCGCACCGACTGGACCCGCGCCGAGATCGCCGCGCTGTTCGACCTCCCGTTCATGGATCTCCTCTACGAGGCGCAGAGTGTCCACCGCGCGCACCATCCGCGCAACGCGGTGCAACTCTCGACCCTGCTGTCGATCAAGACCGGCGGCTGCCCGGAGGATTGCGGCTATTGCTCGCAGTCGGCCAGTGCGGAGAGCGGCGTCCAGGCGACGAAGCTCATGGACGTGCGCTCGGTGCTGCAGGCGGCGGCGCAGGCCAAGGATCATGGCTCGGGCCGCTTCTGCATGGGCGCGGCGTGGCGCAATCCCAAGGACCGCGACATGCCCGCGCTGGTCGAGATGGTGAAGGGCGTGCGGCAAATGGGGCTCGAAACCTGCATGACGCTCGGCATGTTGAGCGACGGCCAGGCGCGGATGCTCGCCGACGCGGGGCTCGATTACTACAACCACAACATCGACACCGCGCCGGAAAACTACGCCAACATCATCTCGACCCGCACCTTCGCGGACCGGATCGAGACGCTGGAAGCCGTGCGTGCCGCCGGGATCAACGTGTGCTGCGGCGGCATCGTGGGGCTGGGCGAAACGCGCGAGGACCGCATCGGCTTCATCCACGCGCTCGCGTCCATGCCGCACCCCGAAAGCGTGCCGATCAACGCGCTGGTGCCGGTCAAGGGCACGGTGCTCGGCGATATGCTGGCGGACACGCCGCTCGCGAAGATCGACGAGATCGAGTTCGTCCGCACCGTTGCCGTCGCGCGCATCACCATGCCCGCCAGCATGGTCCGCCTCTCCGCCGGCCGCGAGAGCATGAGCGAGGCGTGCCAGGCGCTGTGCTTCATGGCCGGCGCCAACAGCATCTTCACCGGCGACAAGCTGCTGACCGCCCCCAATGCCGGCGACGACAAGGACGCTGCGCTGCTGGCGAAGCTGGGGATCGGCGCGATGCAGGCCGCGCCGCACGGGCACCTGGAGGAGGCAGCGGAGTGACATGCCCACCGTCCTGCGTATCGGAGCCTTCCGCTTCTACTTCTTCAGCCACGAGCCGAACGAGCCGCCGCACGTCCATGTCGATCGGGGCAGCGCCGCGATCAAGCTCTGGCTGGACCCGGTCGAAGTCGCCAAAAGCCAGGGTTTCCGCGCGCACGAGATCGGTGGCATAGTGGCGATGGTCGAGGAACACCGGGTGCAGTTGCTGGAGGCATGGCATGGGTATTTTGGGTAAGATCGGCGACGAACGCGTGCTCGACGTCCGCTGCGACGAGCACAGCCTCATCGTCGGGCTGATGGACGGCCGGACGATCTCGGTCCCGCTCGCCTGGTATCCTCGGCTGCTCCACGCTACGCCCGAGCAGCGCGCGCATTGGGAGACTTGCGCCGGCGGCCATGGCATCCATTGGCCGGAGCTGGACGAGGACCTCAGCACCGAAGGACTGCTGCGCGGCGCACCGGCGCCGAGGGCCGGCGCGTGACGCGACGCGCTCTCCCACGTCATACTGAACTCGTTTCAGCATCCATCTCGAGGCGGAGTGCGATGTCGCGAGGTGAGCAGTGGACCCTGAAACAGGTTCAGGGTGACAAGTATGATATGGAGACGACGGAGTGATGTTGATCTGGGCCACCTTGCTTGCTTTCTCTAGCCCGAGTCCTTTCGCATCAAACGACGATGTCCCCCCCGATGTTGTAAATATCGTTGAAATCTACCACGAAACTTGCTTTCGACACACAGGCGACGACGAACGCCTAATCAACGCAGTCAGAAACTCCCATACTCCTTTTTCATTGGATAGGGAGAAATCAAATTCTGCCGGTGATCAGTGGGTCCATCAACAGACTCGTATCATACTGAGCAGAAGTAATTCGTTTCCTGTTCCTTTGTGCGCGATTTACTCTAGATTAGATGAAAATATATCAGAGAGGACGATATCGTATTTTGAAAAGGCTCTAGGTTTGAAGACCGAAGAGGTTGATAGGACATTTACCATAACGGGCCAACGGGTTTGGCGCATCCCATTAGAGGATGATCGCTATCTGATGGTGGGGATAGGAACTCCGCGCTCGCCAAGCGACGGAAATATCGGCTTAACAGCAATGATATTCAGAAATCACTCGACTGTACGCTCCGAGGAACGAGCAAAATGATCACCAAAATCCTCATCGCCAATCGCGGCGAGATCGCGTGCCGGGTCATCCGCACCGCGCGCCGCATGGGCATCGCCACCGTCGCGGTTTATTCCGATGCCGATGCGCGCAGCCCGCACGTGCTGATGGCCGACGAGGCGGTGCGATTGGGGCCGCCTCCCGCCGCCCAATCCTATCTGCTTGCCGACGCGATCATCGCCGCGTGCAAGGCGACGGGGGCCGACGCGGTGCATCCGGGCTACGGGTTCCTGTCCGAACGCGAGAGCTTTCGCACCGCGCTCGACGAAGCGGGGATCATCTTCATCGGCCCGCCCGCCAACGCGATCGCGGCGATGGGCGACAAGATCGAGAGCAAGAAGCTCGCCAAGGCCGCGGGCGTCAACGTCGTCCCCGGCTATCTGGGCGAGATCGCCGATACCGACGAGGCGGTGCGGATCGCGACCGACATCGGCTATCCGGTGATGATGAAGGCCTCGGCCGGCGGCGGCGGCAAGGGGATGCGGCTCGCCTGGTCCGAACGGGACGTGCGCGACGGCTTCGAGGCGACCAAGCGCGAGGGGCTGGCGAGCTTCGGCGACGACCGCGTCTTCATCGAGAAGTTCATCGAGCAGCCGCGCCATATCGAGATTCAGGTGCTCGGCGACCAGCATGGCAACATCGTCTATCTCGGCGAGCGCGAATGCTCGATCCAGCGCCGCCATCAGAAGGTGGTGGAGGAAGCGCCGTCGCCCTTCGTCACGCCCGAGATGCGCCGCGCGATGGGCGAGCAGGCGGTCGCGCTGGCCCGCGCCGTCGGCTATTTCAGTGCCGGCACGGTCGAGCTCATCGTCTCGGGCGCGGACAGGACCGGGCAGGGCTTCTACTTCCTCGAGATGAACACGCGGCTCCAGGTCGAGCATCCGGTGACCGAGGCGGTGACCGGCCTCGATCTCGTCGAGCAGATGATCCGCGTCGCCAATGGCGAGCCGCTGGGCTTCGCGCAGGACGATGTGGTGCTGCACGGCTGGGCGGTGGAGAACCGGGTGTATGCCGAAGACCCCTATCGCGGATTTCTGCCGAGTACGGGGCGGTTGGTGAGGTACAATCCGCCAGCGGAGTCAGCCCCCCTCCCGCTTGCGGGAGGGGATGGGGGAGGGCTTGTCAAGACTTCCGACGTCATAACCCCTCCCCCTCGATCAGAGTCACGCGCCTCTGATCGACCTCCCGCAAGCGGGAGGGAAGAGAGTTACACCCGCGTCGACGACGGCGTGCAGGAGGGCGGCGAGGTCAGCATGTTCTACGATCCGATGATCGCCAAGCTCATTACCTGGGCGCCGACGCGCGAGGGGGCGATCGACCGGCAGATCGACGCGCTCGACCGTTTCGAGATCGAGGGGCTTGGGCACAATATCGACTTTCTCTCGGCGCTGATGCAGCATCCCCGCTTCCGCGCGGGGGCGATCACGACGAACTTCATCGCCGAGGAATATCCCGACGGCTTCCACGGCGCGCCGGCCGACGCGACGCTGCGCGCGCGCCTCGCCGCGATCGCCGCCTTCGTCGCGATGGCGCAGGCGGACCGGGCACGGCGGATCGACGGCCAGCTCGGCCAGCGGCTCCCCCCGCCGACGCGGTGGCAGGTGCGGATCGACGGCGCCGATCACGCGGTCATGATCCATGGCGACGACGTGACCGTCGATGGCGCCCCGCTCGACATGGCGCTCGAATATACCCCCGGCGACCGGCTGATCGAGGCCGAGTTCGGCGAGGAGGCGCTGGCGGTGCGCGTCGCGATGGCGCGCGGCGGGGTAAAGCTCACCTGTCGCGGCGCGAGCCATGTCGCGCGCGTGCTGCCCGGCCATGTCGCGCCGCTCGCGCGTCACATGATCGACAAAGTGCCGCCCGACCTTTCCCGCTACCTCATCTGCCCGATGCCGGGGCTGCTCGTCTCGCTCAACGTCGGGGTCGGTGACCAGGTGGTCGCGGGCCAGCCGCTCGCCGTCATCGAGGCGATGAAGATGGAGAACATCCTGCGCGCCGAGAAGGCCGGGACGGTCAGGACGCTCAACGCGCGGCAGGGGGAGAGCCTCGCGGTCGACGCGATTATCTTGGAGCTGGAGTAGGGCGCGGCTGCCAATCGGTTGCTGGCCGACCAGCCGTCATCCCGGCTGGGGCCGGGGCGACGGCGGGGCGGTGATGAAGCAGACAGTCGGGAACGAGAGCGCGTTGCCACTGGACAGCGGCGCGGCTTTCCCCGAAACGATCACCAAAAGCGGGAGAAGCAATGGCGACGGTCGCAACAGCGGGGCGGGATCGGGAACTCGACAAGGGGACGATGCGGCTCGTCATCGCTGCCTCCTCGGCCGGTACCATCTTCGAATGGTATGATTTCTTCATCTACGGCACGCTGGCGGCGATCATCGGCGCGACCTTCTTTCCGGCCGACAATCCGACGCTGCAGACGCTGCTCGTCTGGGCGGGATTCGCGGTCGGCTTCGGCTTCCGGCCGCTGGGCGCGGTGCTGTTCGGCTATCTGGGCGACAGGCTCGGGCGGAAATACACATTCCTGGTGACGGTGACGCTGATGGGCGTCGCGACGGCCGGCGTCGGCCTCATCCCCTCGGCCGCGAGCATCGGCATCGTCGCGCCGCTGCTCGTCATCCTGCTGCGCATCCTCCAGGGTCTCGCGCTGGGCGGGGAATATGGCGGCGCGGCGATCTATGTCGCCGAACATGCGCCGCGCGGGACCAGCGGCTATTATACCAGCTTCATCCAGGCGAGCGTCGTGGGTGGCTTCGTGCTCAGCCTTGCGGTGGTGCTCGGCTGCAAGGCGCTGTTCGCGCCGGAGGTTTGGACGGCCTGGGGCTGGCGCGTGCCGTTCCTCATCTCGCTGCTGCTGCTCGGCATTTCGCTCTGGATGCGCGTCAAGCTGTCGGAGAGCCCGGTGTTCCAGGCGATGAAGGCCCAGGGCGAGCTGTGCGGCAATCCGATCAGCGAGAGCTTCCGCACGCGCGAAAACCGCCGGCGCATCTATGTCGCGCTGTTCGGCATCGCCGCCGGGCTCACGGTCATCTGGTACACCGCCATGTTCAGCAGCCTCAGCTTCCTCGTTGGGCCGATGCGGCTGGAGGAAACGGTCGCGGAACTCATCGTCGGTGCCGGGGCGCTGATCGGCATGGTGTTTTTCGTGTTGTTCGGGCGGCTGTCCGACCGGATCGGGCGCAAGCGACCGATCGTCGTGGGCTATGGGCTGACGCTGCTGCTGCTCTTCCCGCTCTACTGGCTGATCGGCGCGGCGGCCGATCCGGGGCAGGCGGCGGCGGCCCGCGCCGCGCCGGTCACGGTGAGCGCGCCGGACTGCACATTCAGCCCCTTCGCCGCCAGACAGGAGACGCCCTGCGGCCGCGTCCTGGCGCAGCTCGGCAAGCTCGGCATCCGCTACACCGTGCAGCCTCCGTCGGCCGGTGACGCGGTGCGGGTGACGATCGGTATGCAGAGCCTCGTCGTCACCGATCCGGCCATGCTCCAGCCCGCGCTGGAGGCGCAGGGCTATGATTTCGGACGCCATGTGCCCGATGCGGGGCAGATCGCGACGATCCTGTTCGCGCTGCTGGCGCTGATGGCGCTGTCGGGTGCCACCTACGGTCCGGTGGCGGCACTGCTCGCGGAGATGTTCCCACCGGCGATCCGCTACTGCTCGCTGTCGATCCCCTATCATATCGGTACCGGCTATTTCGGCGGTTTCCTGCCGCTCATCGCCAGTACGATCATCGCGGTCACGGGCGATCCCTATGCGGGGCTCTGGTACACAATGGCGGTGGTGGCGATGGCGCTGGCGGTGACCCTGTGGGGATTGCCCGATGACAGACCAAGGCTCGACGTGGCCGAGATCGGACGCTAACGGCGCGCAATGACAGCTGATCTGCCTGTGTCGCCGCTGCGGCTCACCCTTTCATCCACCGCGCTCGCGGCCAACTGGCGCTGGCTCGCCGATCAGAGCGGCGCGGCCGCCTGCGGCGCCGCGATCAAGGCCGACGGCTATGGCCTGGGCGCGCGCGAGGTGCTGCGTGTCCTCCAGAACGCCGGCTGCCGCGACTTCTACGTCGCGACCTGGGCCGAGGCGCTCCCCCTGCTGCCGCATCTCGACGGCTGCGGCCTCTCCGTGTTCCATGGCGTACGCGAGGCGGACATGGGCGTCGCGTTAGGGAGCGGCGCCCGTCCCGTGCTCAACAGCCCGGCACAGGTCGCGCGCTGGCGCGAGGCGGGCGGCGGCCCATGCGACATCATGATCGACACGGGCATGAACCGCCTAGGCATCGACGCGGACGGCACCGGCGGGGGGCTGCTCGACGGCCTGGCGATCGACACGGTGATGAGCCATCTCGCCTGTGCCGACGAGGATCATCACTTCAACGGCATCCAGCAGATGATCTTCGGCCAGCTCGCGCGGCGGATCGACGCGAGGCGCAAGAGCCTCGCCAACAGCGCGGGCATCCTGCTGGGCGCGAGCTATGCGTTCGACCTCACCCGCCCCGGCCTCGCCCTTTATGGCGGCATTCCGCGCGCCGAGGCGGACGGGCATATCCGGCCCGTCCTCACGCTGGAGGCGCAGATCCTCCAGCGGCGGACGGTGCGCGGCGGCGAATCGGTGGGCTATGGCGCGCGCTTCGTGTCCGAACGGCAGCTCGAGGCGGCGGTGCTCAACCTTGGCTATGCCGACGGCTATCTGTGCGGCTTTACCGGCACCGGCCGTGCGTTCGCGCCCGACGGCGAGCCGCTGCGCGTGCTGGGGCGGGTGTCGATGGACCTGCTCGTCGTCGATGTCTCGGCCCGGCCGGATCTGGCCGAGGGCGAGTGGCTGGCGATCGACTACGACCTCCCGCGCGCTGCCGAGCAATCCGGCCTGTCGCAATATGAGCTGCTCACCGGCCTTGGCCAGCGCTTCGAGCGGCGCTGGACCGACTGACCGCGCGCCTTGCGCCCGGCGTCCGCCGCGCCTAGACATCCGCCATGATCCTCGCCCGGTACGAACGCATGGTGGCCCGGCGCTACCTCCTGCCGGGCCGCAACGAGGGCTTCATCTTCCTCGTCGCCTCGATCAGCCTCGTGGCCGTCATGCTGGGCGTCGCCGCGCTCATCGTCGTCATGAGCGTCATGAACGGCTTTCGCGCCGAACTGTTCGACAAGATCGTGGGCCTCAACGGCCATGCGGTGATCCAGGGCTATGGCGGGCGCCTCTCCAACTGGCGCGAGGTGCAGCGGGTGGCGAAGGGCTCGCCGGGGATCGTCAGCGCCACGCCGCTGATCGAACAGCCGCTGCTCGGCAGCTATCAGGGCCGGGTCGAGGCGGTGCTGCTGCGCGGCATGACCGCGCCCGACATCGCCAACAACCCCTCGCTGCGGAGCAAGGTCGTCGCCGGCAGCCTCGCCAGCATCAGGCCGGGGAGCGGCAAGGCGGCGATCGGATCGCGCCTGGCCGAGGCGCTGGGCGTGGGGGTTGGCGGGACGATCAGCATCATCAACCCCGCCGGCCGCGCGACCCCCTTCGGCACGGTCCCGCGCCAGCTCCCCTATGAGGTTGGCGCGATCTTCGAAATCGGCGTCTATGACTATGACAAGGCGTTCGTCATCCTGCCGATGCAGGATGCGCAGCAGCTCCTGCTCATGGGCGATCAGGTCGGCATGATCGAGGTGAAGACCACCGATCCCGACAAGGTGCAGGACATATTGTCCCCCATCGCCGACCGCTTCGAGGGCAAGGCGCAGGTGACCGACTGGCGGCAGATGAACGCCAGCCTGTTCGAGGCGCTGCAGGTGGACCGGGTGGTCTCCTTCGTCATCCTCTCGCTCATCATCCTCGTGGCGGTGTTCAACATCCTCTCCTCGCTCATCATGCTGGTGCGCGCCAAGACGCGCGACATCGCCATATTGCGGACCATGGGCGCGACGCGGGCAAGCCTGTTGCGCATCTTCGTGACCGTCGGCGTGACGATCGGATCGCTGGGGACGCTGGCGGGGCTGGCGCTGGGCTTCCTGCTGCTCTTCTTCCGGCAGAATGTGCTGAACGCGATCCAGTTTCTCACCGGGCAGAATATCTGGGATCCCTCGGTGCGCTTCCTCACCGATCTGCCGTCCAAGCCCGATCCGGTCGAGATCATCGGCATCTGCGTGATGGCGATCGGCTTCAGCTTCCTGGCGACGCTCTATCCCGCCTTGCGCGCGGCGAACACCGATCCGGTCGAGGTGCTGCGCTATGAGTGAGGTGCTCGTCACGCGCGGCCTCAGCCGCACCTTCCGCCAGGGCGACACGGAGATCGAGGTGCTGCGCGGCGTCGACCTCGCGATTGCGGCGGGGGAAATCGTCGCGCTGCTCGGCCCCTCGGGCACGGGGAAGTCGACGCTCCTTCAGGCGGTCGGATTGCTCGAAGGCGGCTATGGCGGCTCGATCAGCCTGTGCGGCGAGGAAGCGGCGAGCCTTTCCAACGACGGCCGCACGCGGGTGCGGCGCGAGAAGATCGGCTTCGTCTATCAATTCCATCACCTGCTGCCCGATTTCACCGCGCTTGAGAACGTCATGCTCCCGCAGCTCGTCCGCGACGCCGTTCCCGATATCGCGGCCGAGCGATCGCGCACGCTGCTCGACGCGCTCGGCCTCGGCCACCGGCTCGAGCATCGGCCGAGCCAGCTTTCGGGCGGCGAGCAGCAGCGCGTCGCGGTCGCCCGCGCGCTCGCCAACAGGCCGGCGATCGTGCTGGCCGACGAGCCGACCGGCAATCTCGACGAGCGCACCGCCGAAACGGTGCTGGGCGAGTTCATGGCGCTGGTGCGCGGGGAGGGGTCGGCGGCGCTGATCGCGACGCATAACGAACGGCTCGCGGCGCGGATGGACCGTATCGTCCGCCTGCATGACGGGCGGCTGGAATGATCCCCTGGACCGATCAGCCAACGCTTACCGGCCGGCATGTGACGCTGCGTCCGCTCGTGCCGGAGGATGGCGCCGCGCTGGCGGCGATCGCGACGGAGAGCGACCTCGCCGACCTGTTCTTTGCCAATGTGTCGGGCCTGCGCGATCCGGCCGCCTTCATCGCCGCCGCCTTGCGTGAACAGAGCTTCGGCCGCGCCATGCCCTTCGCCGTCTGCCGGCCCGATGGCGCGCTGATCGGCATGACGCGCTACATGCGGATGAACGCCGCGCACCGGCGGCTGGAGATCGGCGGCACCTTCTACGCCGCGTCCGTTCAGCGCAGCGGCGTCAATACCGAGGCCAAGACGCTGCTCCTCACTCATGCCTTCGAGGTCATGGACTGCATCTGCGTCCAGTTCCGCACCGACTGGTTCAACCGTCGGAGCCAGGGGGCGATCGAGCGGCTCGGCGCCCGGCGCGACGGGGTGCTGCGCAACCATCAGATCATGGACGGCCGCCGGCGCGACGTGGTCGTCTATTCGATCATCGAAAGCGAATGGCCGGGCGTGAAGCGCAACCTCGCCTGGCTGGGGAGGGAACGCCCATGACGTCGATCACCGATTTCACCGTCCGCGCCGCCGATGGCTCGCCTGTGCCGCTCGCCGACCATGCGGGGCAGGTGCTGCTCATCGTCAATGTGGCGAGCAAATGCGGCTTCACGCCGCAATATGCGGGGCTCGAGGCGCTGCATCGCCGCTACAGGGAGCGCGGCTTTGCGGTGCTCGGCTTTCCGTGCAACCAGTTCGGCGCGCAGGAGCCGGGCAGTGCCGAGGAGATCGCCAGCTTCTGCTCGCTGACCTACGATGTCACCTTCCCGGTGCTCGCCAAGATCGACGTCAACGGCAAGGACGCCGACCCGCTCTACACTTGGCTCAAGCAGGAAAAGCCGGGGCTGCTCGGCACGCAGGCGATCAAGTGGAACTTCACCAAGTTCCTGGTGGATCGGGCGGGTCAGGTCGCGGGCCGCTATGCCCCGAATGACAAGCCGGAGGATCTGGCGGGAGCGATCGAGGGGCTCCTGTAGGTCTGCTGGCGGGGCGATCAGCCTCCACAAGTGATGCCCTCCCCAACCCCTCCCGCTTGCGGGAGGGGCTTCTTCGGTGAACCGCTCCCGCTCGCGGAGGGGCAGCGGGGCTTGGCGAGCGAAGCGAGCCTGGCCGCAGCGGGGAGGGCTTGCGACGCCTGCGCTGGCCGCGGTGCCCCCCCCCACCGCCTGCGGCGGCGGTCGCCCTCCCCGAGCGAGCGCGGGGAGGGACTTGTGCTTCCCATGCGCGTGAACAACGCGACCCGACCGCAAAGCTGTGGAAAACCCGCGCCGCCCCTTCCCACCGCGCGCCTGAGCCGCCATTGTGACGTCATGCCGCACGCCGCCTTCGTTCCCCTGCGCGTCCTCTCGTCCTACACGATGCTCGAGGGCGCGATCGAGCCGAAGGCGATCGCCAGGCGCGCGCGCAAGCTTGGCTTCCCGGCCGTCGCGCTCACCGATCGCAACGGGCTCTATGCCGCCATGGCCTTTTCCGAGGCGTGCAAGGGCGAAGGCGTGCAGCCGATCATCGGCGCGATGCTGGCGGTGGCGCGACCGGATCATGGCGGCAAGGGCGCGCCGCCGCTCGACTGGCTGACGCTCTACGCGCAGGACGAGGCGGGTTACGACAATCTGTGCGCGCTCGTCTCGATGGCGCATCTCTACCGGCCGATCGAGGCGCCGGCGCATGTCGCGCTGACAGCGCTGGAGGGGCGCACCGACGGCCTTCTCTGCCTGACGGCGGCGGGGGAGGGGGCGCTGGCGCGACTGCTCGCCGAGGAGCAGGCGAGCGAGGCGGCCGCCTATGCCGACCGGCTGCAGGCGCTGTTCGGAGACCGGCTCCATATCGAGCTGGCGCGGCGTGGCGATCCGGTCGAGGCGGCGGCGGAGGACGCGCTGATCGACCTCGCCCATGCGCGCGGGCTGCCGCTGGTCGCGACCAACCCGGCCGCCTATGCCGAGCCCGATTTCCATCCCGCGCATGACGTGATGCTGTGCATCGCGGGCGGCGCCTATGTCGATTCGGCCGAGCGGACGCGCAGCTCGCCCGATGCCTGGCTCAAGCCCGCCGATGCCATGACGGCGCTGTTCGAGGATCTGCCCGAGGCGATCGCCAACACGCTGGTGGTGGCACAGCGCTGCGCCGTGATGGCGCCCAGGCGCAAGCCGATCCTCCCCAGCCTTGCCGGCGATATCGAAGGCGAGGCGCGGCAGCTCCATGCCGATGCGACGGCGGGGCTGATCGCGCGCCTCGCGCCCCGCGCCGACGGCCTCGCCGACGAGCCGGCGCTGCGCGCGCGCTTCCCCGATTATTTCGACCGGCTCGCTTTTGAACTGAACGTCATCGTCAGCATGGGCTTCCCCGGCTATTTCCTGATCGTCGCCGATTTCATCAAATGGGCGAAGGCGCAGGACATTCCGGTGGGGCCGGGGCGCGGATCGGGCGCGGGCTCGGTCGTCGCCTGGGCGCTCACCATTACCGATCTCGACCCGCTGGCGCTGGGGCTGCTGTTCGAGCGCTTCCTCAATCCCGAGCGCGTGTCGATGCCCGATTTCGATATCGACTTCTGCGAAACCCGGCGCGGCGAGGTCATCCGATACGTTCAGGAGAAATACGGCCGCGACCATGTCGCGCAGATCATCACCTTCGGCAAGCTCAAGGCCCGCGCGGTGCTCAAGGATACCGGCCGCGTGCTCCAGATGAGCTACGGCCACGTCGATCGCCTCGCCAAGATGGTGCCCAACCATCCCACCGACCCCTGGACGCTCGAGCGGACGATGAACGGCGTGAGCGAGTTCGTCGCGGAGTACAAGAACGACGATCAGGTCCGCCGCCTCGTCGATTATGCGATGAAGCTCGAGGGGCTGCCGCGCCACAGCTCGACCCATGCCGCCGGCGTGGTGATCGGCGACCGGCCCTTGTCGCAGCTCGTGCCGCTCTACCGCGATCCGCGCTCGGACATGCCGGTGACGCAGTTCGACATGAAACATGTCGAGGCGGCGGGGCTGGTGAAGTTCGACTTCCTCGGCCTCAAGACGCTGTCGGTGCTGCAGAAGGCCGTGCAACTGCTGGCAAAGCGCGGGGTGACGGTCGACCTCGCGGCGTTGGAATGGGACGATCCGGCGGTCTACGCCCTGCTCCAGCGCGGCGATACCGTGGGCGTGTTCCAGCTCGAATCGGAAGGGATGCGCAAGACGCTGGCGGCGGTGAAACCGACGAGCTTCGGCGACATCATCGCGCTCGTCTCGCTCTACCGGCCGGGACCGATGGACAACATCCCCATGTTCGGCCGTCGCAAGAACGGCCAGGAAGCCATTGTCTATCCGCACGATCTTCTCGAGCCGATCCTTGCCGAAACCTATGGCATCTTCGTCTATCAGGAACAGGTGATGCAGGCGGCGCAGATCCTCGCCGGCTATTCGCTGGGCGATGCCGACTTGCTCCGCCGCGCGATGGGCAAGAAGATCAAGGCGGAGATGGACGCGCAGCGCGACCGTTTCGTAAGGGGCTGCGCCGAACGCAGCGCCATCCCCGGCGCCAAGGCCAACGAACTGTTCGACCTCATCGACAAGTTCGCCGGCTATGGCTTCAACAAGAGCCACGCGGCCGCCTATGCGCTGCTCGCCTATCACACGGCCTGGCTCAAGGCGCACCATCCGGCCGAATTCTACGCCGCCTCGATGGCGTTCGACATCCACCAGACGGACAAGCTCTGCGTGTTCGTCGACGACATGCGGCGCATGGGCGTTTGTTGCCTGCCGCCCGACATCAATGGGAGCGAGGCCGATTTTTCGGTCGAGCCCGCGCCTGAGGGCAGCGCCATTCCCCAGGCCGTGCGCTATGCGCTGGGCGGGCTCAAGGGCGTGGGCGAGAAGGCGATGGAGACGCTGGTCGCGGAGCGCGCCGCCAACGGCGCCTTCGCCGGCCTCGACGATTTCGCCGACCGGATCGAGCCGCGCCTGCTCAACCGCCGCCAGATCGAGGCGCTGGCCGCCGCCGGTGCCTTCGACTCGCTTGGTCTCGACCGTGGACAGGTGCATGGCGCCGCCGAAACGATCCTCGCCGTCGCCGCCTCGGCGCAGGAGGCGCGGGCGAGCGGGCAGGGCGGGCTGTTCGGCGCGGAGGTGCAGCAGGCGGCGGTGCCGCTCCCCGCGATCCGCTGGACCGCGGCCGAGCGCATGGCGCAGGAGAAGGAGGCGTTCGGCTTCTACTTCTCCTCGCACCCCGTCGACCGTCACCGCCAGATTGCGCGGAGCCGGGGCGCGCGGACCTATGCCGCGCTCTGCGGGCAGGACGCGCCGGCCGGCGAGCGGGCGGGGGCGGTGATGGCGGCGCTGATCGAGGACATACGGTGGCGCGACACCCGGCGCGGCGGCCGCTACGTCGCCGCGACGCTCTCCGACAGCAGCGGCCAGTTTCAGGCGAGCTGCTTCGAGGAGGATGGCTGCAAGCTCATGGAGCGGCTCGCGCGCGAGGGCGAATGCGCGCTGCTCACCGTCGAGCTTGATCGCCAGCCGGGCGAGGACATACCGCGCGTCACCATCCGCCGCGTGCAGCCGTTCAGCGAGATCAGCAGCGCGGCGCGGCTGGAACTGTGGATCGACATCGACGAGGAAGGCGCCGTCGCCGCCATTGCCGCGCTGCTCGCCGGCGCGCGCGGCGGACGCAGCGAGGTGCGGGTGCGCGCGCGGCTCCCCGATGGCCGGCTGGCGCGCGTGCGGCTGGGCCGTGATTTTCAGCTCGACGCCGACATGTATGACCGCATCGCGGCCGTGCCTGGCGTCACCGAATGCCGCTACGCGCCGGCGCCGAGGCTGGCGCTCGTCGGATAAGGCCGCCACGGCGCACCCGCCGGACGGCGTCGCAGGCGGCGTCGATCCGTTGCGACCCGAAGGACTCCGCCGCCCGCTCCCCGCCCCGTGTCAAGCCGCCAGATCAAGATCCCGATCGAGAGGCGCGCGCGCGATGGCCGCCGCATAGCGGGCATCAAGCGCCGCTTCCTCGGCCGTCTGCTCGCGCAGCCAGGAGATCGACAGGCGGCGGCCGAACACGTCGTCGCCACGCATCCGCACCTCGGCATCGGCCGGCAATTGCGCCCGCGCCGCCACCAGCGCGTCGATCAGCGCGTCGAGCGACGCCGGATCGTGAATCTCGAGAAAATCCCGTACCATCCGCTTCATCTTCCAGACCCCCGCTGGTTCCCGACCGCCCTTTTAGGCCGCTGAACCTTGCCGTAAAATGAAAAACGACGCACCATGTGCTCGATCCGCCAAAAAATGCGACGAATGGAGGGAACTTTTCCTGATACAGATCGTTCCAATATTGTTTCGGATAAGTAACGTTATTCGATATCAGCATTCAGGCGACCGAGTTATATAAATCCTTTTATATTTCCGTTCGCCCTTGCATTGACAACCACTTCGGTGGTGACATTGATCTGCATCAAGCCTGTGGCGGTTCGCTCGCAAGTGCCGTACTGGCGCCGATCTGCGGAACCTGAACCTTTGTTCATCGTTGTTGTCATCACACATTCACCGTGAGACCCGCCGATGACACCTCCCGCCGACCGTGCGCCACAACTGCGTCTGCTTGAAAGTAATTATAGCAAAATTAAGAAGACGATCATCTGTTTTGGTCATCTTCGCTGGAATTTTGTCTTTCAGCGACCGCAGCATTTGATGACCCGGTTCGCGCGCAACAATGATGTGGTCTATTGGGAAGAACCGCGACTGGTGGAGGATGACAGCGCCCCGCGTCTCGACCTGCGCGTCTGTCCGCGCAGCGGCGTGCGTGTGGTGACGCCCGAACTGCCGGCGGAGAACAGCCGTGATGGCGATCCCGTTCTGCTGCAGGCACTGCTCGACGATTTCGTCGCCGATCTTCAGCGTCCGGTGATCCGCTGGTATTACACGCCGATGATGCTGCCCTTTTCGGCGCATGTGGCGGCCGATTGCATCGTCTATGACTGCATGGACGCGCTCGCCAACTTCAAGGACGCGCCGCCCGAGCTGGTCGAACGCGAGGCTGACCTGCTCGCCGTCGCGGACGTGGTCTTTACCGGCGGCTACAGCCTTTACGAGGCGATGCGCGGTCGCCACGCGAATGTCCATCCCTTCCCCTCCAGCGTCGAGGTCGCCCATTTCCGCGCGGCGCGAGACCGGCGCGCCGACCCCGCCGACCAGGCGGACCTGCCGCACCCGCGCCTTGGCTTCTATGGCGTCGTCGACGAGCGCATGGACCTCGATCTGGTCGCCGCCGTTGCCGATGCGCGGCCGCACTGGTCGATCGTGATGATAGGCCCGGTGGTCAAGATCGACCCCGCGACGCTCCCCAGGCGCCCCAACATCGCCTGGCTCGGCGGCAAATCCTATGACGAGCTGCCAGCCTATCTCGGCGGCTGGGACGTCGCGCTGATGCCCTTCGCGATCAACGAGGCCACGCGGTTCATCAGCCCCACCAAGACGCCCGAATATCTCGCCGGCGGCTGCCCGGTCGTGAGCACGCCCATCAGGGACGTGATCCGCCACTATGGCGCTTGCGCCGGGGTGAGGATCGCCGCCGATCCCGACGCCTTTATCGCGGCGTGCGACGAGGCGCTGGCACTCCATGCCAATGTCTCCGCCTGGCGCGACCAGGCCGACCGGATGCTCGACCGCATGTCGTGGGACCGCACCTTCGAGGCGATGGAGCGGCTGATCGACGTGCAACTCCCCAAGCCGCGCGCGCCGGCGATCCGCACCCGCCCCGCCAAGGCCTATGACTATCTGGTCGTCGGCGCGGGTTTCGCCGGATCGGTGATGGCCGAGCGCCTGGCCGCCGGGGCCGGCAAGCGCGTGCTGGTCATCGACCGTCGCCCGCACATCGCCGGCAACGCCTTCGACCGGCTCGACGCGGCGGGCATCCTCATCCACCAATATGGCCCGCACATCTTCCACACCAATTCGGCGGAAATCTTCCATTATCTCTCGCGCTTCACAAAATGGCGGCCCTATGAGCACCGCGTGCTGGCGAGCGTCGACGGGATGCTGGTGCCGATGCCCATCAACCGGACCACGATCAACGCGCTCTACAACCTCTCGCTCTCCACCGAGGCGGAGGTGGAGGCGTTCCTCGCCAGCCGCGCCGAGCCGGTGGAGGTCATCCGCACCTCGGCCGATGTGGTGATCTCCAAGATCGGCCGCGACCTCTATGAGAGGTTCTTCCAGGGCTATACCCGCAAACAGTGGGGCGTGGACCCGTCGCAGCTCGACAAGTCCGTGACGGCCCGCGTCCCCACGCGCGCCAACACCGATGACCGCTATTTCACCGACATTTTTCAGGCGATGCCGCTCCACGGCTTCACCCGGATGTTCGAGGCGATGCTCGACCACCCGAACATTGATGTCGAGCTCGGCGTCGATTACCGCGAGGTGCGCGAGGAGCGGTCGTTCGACAAGCTCGTGTTCACCGGCCCGATCGACGAATATTTCGACCACCGCTTCGGCAAGCTCCCGTACCGCTCGCTCCAGTTCCGGCATGAAACGGTGGACACGCCGCTCTATCAGCCCGTCGCGGTGGTGAACTATCCCGATCCGGCCGTCCCCCACACGCGCATCACAGAATACAAGCACCTCACCGGCCAGGTCGCCGAGCGCACCAGCATCACCTACGAATTTCCGAGCGAGGAGGGCGACCCCTATTACCCCATCCCGCGCCCGGAGAACCAGGCGCTGTACAAACGCTACGAGGCGCTGGCGGAGACGACGCCCGACGTGCTGTTCGTCGGGCGGCTGGCGACCTATCGCTATTACAACATGGACCAGGTGGTCGGCCAGGCGCTCGCGACCTACCGGAAACTCGGTCTGGACGTGCCGATGCGGACGATCCGCCCGTCGGCGGCAACCCGCCCCCCCGCCGCGCTGAGCGCCTAGCCGCGCGCGACCGCCCGCGGTCCGGCACCGGCGCGGAGGCCATCTTGGCGCTGGTATCCGGTGCGCGGAGGCGCCATAAGCGCCGCCGATGCTCTTCAACCTGCTCGACGAACTGCGCGCCGCCGGCATTCCCGCCTCGATCAAGGAGCATCTGCTGCTCCTCGAGGCGCTCGACGCGCAGGTGATCGCGCCCTCGCCCGACGCCTTCTACTTCCTTGCCCGCGCCACCTATGTGAAGGACGAGAGCCTCTACGACCGCTTCGATCAGGTGTTCGCGAAGGTCTTCAAGGGGCTGGCGACCGATTACGGTCCGCAGGGCGCGGAGATCCCCGAGGAATGGCTGCGCCTCGTCGCCGAGAAGTTCCTGACGCCGGAGGAAATGGAGGCGATCGAGGCGCTCGGCTCATGGGAGGAGATCATGGCCGCGCTCAAGGAGCGGCTCGCCGAGCAGGACGGTCGCCACCAGGGCGGCAGCAGGTGGATCGGCACCGGCGGCACTTCCCCCTTCGGCCATGGCGGCTACAATCCCGAAGGCGTGCGGATCGGCGGCGAGAGCAGGCACAAGCGCGCGATCAAGGTCTGGGAAAAGCGCGAGTTCGCCAATCTCGACTCGACGCGCGAGCTTGGCACGCGCAACATCAAGGTGGCGCTGCGCCGCCTGCGCCGCTTCGCCCGCACGGGGGCGGCGGACGAGCTGGACCTCGACGAGACGATCCGCGGCACCGCGCGCCAGGGCTGGCTCGACATACGGATGCGGCCCGAGCGGCACAATGCCGTCAAGCTCCTCCTCTTCCTTGACGTGGGCGGGTCGATGGACCCGTTCGTCAAGGTGACCGAGGAGCTGTTCAGCGCCGCGACGAGCGAGTTCAAGACCCTCGAATTCTTCTATTTCCACAATTGCCCCTATGAGGGGGTGTGGAAGGACAACCGCCGCCGCTTCACCGAGCGTATGCCGACCTGGGACGTGCTCCACAAGTTCGGCCATGACTACAAGCTGGTCTTCGTCGGCGACGCGGCGATGAGCCCCTATGAGATCAGCCAGCCGGGCGGATCGGTCGAGCATTACAACGAGGAAGCGGGCGCGGTGTGGATGCAGCGCCTCGTCAACACCTATCCGGCGGCGGCCTGGCTTAACCCCGTCAAGCAGGACTATTGGGACTACAACCAGTCAACCCGCATGATCCGCGCGCTGATGAGCGAGCGCATGTATCCGCTGACCCTCGCCGGCCTCGATGACGCGATGCGCGAGCTGGCACGCAAGCGCTGAGGCGCGTCAGAGGAGGAGCCGGAGCTGCCCGCCGGGCGGCGCGAACAGGTCTGTGCGCAGCGTGACACGGGCGGCGGCCAGGCCGGCCCTTGCCTTCGCCCTGGCCATGCGCCCCTGGATGAGCGCCGCCCACGCGCCCTGCCCCGTCATGCGACTGCCAAAGGCGGGATCATTGTCCCGCCCGCCGCGCATGTCGCGGATCATGTTCATCACCTTGGCGGCGCGATCGGGATAATGCGCGGCCAGCCAGGCGCGGAACAGCGGCGCGACCTCGTGCGGCAGGCGGACGGGAATGTGCGAGACGCTCCTTGCCCCCGCCTCGGCCGCCGCCGCCACCAGCGCCTCGATCTCGTGATCGGTGATCGCCGGGATGATCGGCGAGATGCAGGCGTTGACGAACACGCCCGCCGCGCTCAGCCGCCGGATCGCTTCGAGCCGCCGCTTTGGATGCGGCGCGCGCGGCTCAAGCGTGCGAGCCACCCTGGGATCGAGCGTGGTGACCGAGATGCCGACCGCGACCAACCCCTCCGCCGCCATCGGCGCGAGCAGGTCGAGGTCGCGCAGCACCCGGTCCGACTTGGTGGTGATCATCAGCGGATGGCGGCATTCCGCCAGCACCTCGATACAGGCGCGGGTGATCCGCCACTCGCGCTCGATCGGCTGATAGGGATCGGTGTTGGTGCCCATCGCGATCGGCTGGACGACATAGCCCCGCCTCGCCAGCTCGCGGCGAAGGAGGGCGGGGGCATCGGGCTTGGCGGTGAGCCGGCTCTCGAAGTCGAGCCCCGGCGACAGATCGAGATAGGCGTGGGTCGGCCGCGCGAAGCAGTAGATGCAGCCATGCTCACATCCGCGATAGGCGTTGATCGACTGGTTGAAGCCGACATCGGGCGAGGCGTTGGTGCTGATGATCCGGCGCGGCCGCTCGACCGTCACCTGCGTGCGCAGCGGTGTGGGCGCGCCGTCGATCACCTCCAGCGCGTCGAGCCAGTCGCCATCGGCCTCCCGCTCGGGGAGTGCGAAACGCTGGCTGGTACGGTTGCCGGGTGCGCCCCGGCCGTGGGTGAAGGGCATCAAGGATGTAGAACATATTAGAAACAAACGCGCAAGCGTGGAGCACGTCGATCCTACCGCTCCAATAATCGCGGCATCAACTCCACGAAGTTGCACGGCCGGTGACGGCTGTCGAGCTGAAGCGCGAGGATCTGGTCCCAGCCGTCCTTCACCGCGCCGGTCGAGCCGGGCAGCGCGAAAATGTAAGTGCCGCGCGCGACGCAGGCGCAGGCGCGCGACTGGATGGTCGACGTCCCGATCGACTGGAAGCTCAGCCAGCGGAACAGTTCACCAAAGCCGGGGATGGGCTTATCCTGCACCGCCTCGATCGCCTCGGGCGTCACGTCGCGGCCGGTGACGCCGGTGCCGCCGGTGGTGATGACGCAATCGACCTCGGGATTTTCGATCCAGCCATGGAGCCGCGCGACGATCGCCTCGCGGCTGTCGCGCTCGATGGCGCGGTCGATGAGAATGTGACCGGCAGCCACGATTCGCCCGGCGAGGAGGTCGCCCGACTTGTCCTCGGCGGGGCCGCGCGTGTCCGAGACGGTCAGCAGTGCGATATTGACCGGCCGGAATGCCCGGCTTTCGTCAATCGGCACCGTAACCCGTTCCGTTGGCCGTCACGCGCACCGCATATTGCCCCTTGAGCCCCGGAAAGCGGACCCACAGGCCTTGCGCCGTGGCGGTCAGCGCGTCGGAACGGCCGGTTTCCTGAAGCTGGTACATCCAGTAATTGCGCATGACGACGTTCACATAAGCGCGTGTCTCATAATAAGGCAGGCTCTCGATGAAGAGCAGCGGGTCGCCATTGTCGCGCACCTCGGTCCGCCAGCGCTCGATCGGCTGCGGCCCGGCATTGTAGGCGGCCATGACCTTGGGCAGCAGCCCGCCGGTCGCGCTCATGTCGCGCAGCTTCTCGAGGAAGCGCTGGCCATATTCGATGTTGGTCGAGGGGCGGGCGAGGTCGGCGGCGCTGACGCTGCGGCCGTCGCGCGCCGCCATCTCGGCGGCGGTGCCGGGCATGACCTGCATCACGCCGCGCGCGCCGGCCGGGCTCACCACATCGGCGCGGAAGCGGGATTCCTGTAGTGCGTGAGCAAAGACCAGCGCCCGGTCGACGCGCCAGCCGCCATCGGGCGTCCAGTTGGGCTCGGGATAGCGGGCATAGGCCGGCACCTTGCGTCCGTCGGGCGCGCGCTGGGCAAGCCAGAGCTGCGCGGAGGGGAGGTTGAGCTCGGTCGCGAGGTTGACGAGCGCGCGGTGATGCTCGCCGCCGTCGAGCTGCGCCTGATAGCGCAGCGCCGCGTCGGCGTCGCCCTCGCGCCCGATCGCGGCGAGGATCGTCGCGACGCGGACATTGGGCAGCGCCTTGAGTTCCGCCCAGTCGCGCGCGCTGAGCGGCGTCCGCACCAGCTGCGCCGAGGGCGCGAGGCCGAGGCTCTCGCGCGCCAGCAGGCCGTAGAAACACTCCTCGTAGCGAGCGGCGGCGCGGAGCATCGGCTCCACCCGCGCAGGCTGGCCGGCTGCCATATAGGCACGCGCCGCCCAATAGGCGCCCGCGGCGCGCATATCGTCGTCGCTTGATCGACCCGCGACGGTCGTGAACGCCTGCGCGGCGGCGGCGTAATCCTGTTCGCGCCAGGCCGCGAGGCCGGCAACCCAGGCGACCGGGGCCAAGAAGGCGCCCGTCCCGCCGCTGAGCGCGTTGCCGGCGAGGCGGCGCGCATTGGCGGTGTCGTTCTCGATATAATAGGACCAGGCGAGCCGCTGCTGCCATTCGGTGCGCGCGTCGCTGCCGAGCCCGGCCGAGATGCCGTCCAGCAGCGCCTCGCCGCCGGCGGGGTCGTCGGCCTTGATCCGGGCGAGGATCGCCGGCGCGATCGAATCGGCGACCGGATCGCCACGCACCGATCCCAGAATGCCGCGCTGCGGTCCCATGCCGACCCACATGAGCTTCTGCACCTGCGGGCGGTCCGGGAGGACCGTCGCGCCGCGTTTGCGGGCGAGCGCGGTCAGCCGCTCCATCTGCGGCAGGTCGGGCGCCTTGTTGATGAGGTCGATGAGGTCGAACAGGTCGACGCGCGGCGACCCCTTGGCGAGGTAGACTTCGGCGAGCGCGTAGCCACGCAACGGATCATCGGCGTCGAGCGCGAGGATCGAGGCGCGCGCAGCCTCCCACTGCTGCCCGTCGAGCTGCGCGAACAAGGCGCGATATTTGAGCGCATCCATCGGGTCGACGCTGTAGGGTGTGGCGGGACCGGCCTGCGCGGTGGCGGGCAGCGCCGCGCCGATCGCAAGCGCCAGTGCCAGGCAACCCGTCGAGAGATAACGCATCGCGTGGTCCTCAATCCATCATGTGACGCAACAGCCGCCACGCCTCGGCCTTGAGATAAGGCTGGCGGATCATGTCACGCGGGTGTGCGATGGCCCCCACCGCTACCGTATGACCGTCATGCTTAAAGCGTTGTAAACCGTCCAGAGTCCCGCCACCGCTCGCCGCGCTCCAGGCACGGCTCGTCCGGTCGCCGAGCAGCAGGAGCCGGCGCGGGCGCGCCCGTTCGACATAGCCGCGCAGCCGCGCGCCGAGCGCCGGGAGGAGCGCGGCGTCGAGCATCCCGCCCGGCGGCCGCGCAAGCGCCAGCGCGGTACGGACGGGCGTGCCGAGCGCCGCCGCCGCCAGCGCGGCCGCCAGCAGATCACCCGGCGCGCCCGCGAGCGGCGCACCCGCGTCGAGATCCGCAAGGTCCGGCACATCACCCACGACGAGGATCGCCGCGTCGCTTTCCGTCGCGGCGGCGAGGCGGGGGCCGGGCCAGCCCGCCTCCGGCTGGTCCGGGCCGGCGAGCCAGGCGCAATAGGCCGCCAGTGACGGGGCGATGACGGCCGCCGGCGGCGACGCCGCGATCAGAGGCGTGGGCGGAGCGGCCGCGCGACGGAGCCAGTCCGCCGGCGCATCCCCCGCCGCGACATCGACTCCCGCGAGCGCCCACCAGTCGGTCAGCGAGCCGGCCAGCGCCTGCGCCTCGTCCTTTGTCAAACTGGATCTCGATCCCCACATGGGCCTGCACTACAGACATGGGTTGACGTGCCGGTCAAGAATCCGCCACTGGCCTTCCCTGCAAGTGGGTGGAAAAGCGAGGCGACCGGACCGGCTGCACACGGCCCCGACCTCTGTCAGTCGCGGTTTGGAGACAGTGATGAGCGAACGGGAATCGATGCCCTATGACGTGGTGATCGTCGGGGCGGGACCGGCGGGCCTGGCGGCCGCGATCCGCCTCAAGCAGCGCGCCGTCGAGATCGGACAGGACATCGGCGTCTGCGTGATCGAAAAGGGTTCGGAAGTCGGCGCCCACATCCTCTCGGGCGCCGTGATCGACCCGATCGCGCTCGACGAGCTGCTGCCCGACTGGCGGACGAGCGGATGCCCGCTCGCCGATGTTCCGGTCACCGACAACCAGCACTGGTTCCTGACGAAAAAGGGCAAGGTCGGCCTGCCACACTTCGTGACGCCGCCGTTCATGCACAACAAGGGCACCTATACCGGAAGCCTCGGCAATCTGTGCCGCTGGCTCGCCGAACAGGCAGAGGGGCTGGGCGTCGAGATCTTCCCCGGCTTCGCGGCCGCCGAGATCCTCTACCATGAGGATGGATCGGTGAAGGGCATCGCCACCGGCGACCTCGGCATCGACCGCGAGGGCAACCGCAAGCCCGACTGGCAGCCGGGGCTGGAACTTCATGCGCGCTACACCTTCTTCGCCGAAGGGGCACGCGGTCATCTGACCAAGCAATTGAAGCGTCAGTTCGCGCTCGATGCCGAATGCCAGCCGCAGGTCTATGGCATCGGCATCAAGGAATTGTGGGACATCGACCCGGCCAAGCACGTCCCCGGCCGCGTCATCCATACCCAGGGCTGGCCGCTCGACGACGCTTATGGCGGCGGCTTCCTCTATCATCAGGCGAACAATCAGGTGGCCTTGGGCTTCGTCGTGGGCCTGAGCTACCGCAACCCGCATCTCTCGCCGTTCGAGGAGATGCAGCGCTGGAAGCAGCATCCCGCGATCCGCGCGATCCTCGAGGGCGGCCGCCGCATCTCCTACGGCGCGCGGGCGATCAACGAGGGCGGGCTGCAATCAATTCCGAAGCTGGTGTTCCCCGGCGGCGCGCTGATCGGCTGCTCGGCGGGCTTCCTCAACGTGCCCCGCATCAAGGGCACGCACACGGCGATGAAGAGCGGGATGCTCGCCGCCGACGCCGCCGTCGACGCCATCCGCCACGAGCGCGGCGGCGACACGCTCGACGCCTATCCCGCCGCGCTCGAGGCGAGCTGGATCATCAGGGAGCTGAGCCTCGTCCGCAATGCCGAGCCGGCGGTGAGCAAATATGGCAACACGCTCGGCACGGTGCTCGCCGGCATCGACATGTGGATGCGCACGCTGAAGATCGGCCTGCCGGTCACGATGAAGCACACGCCCGACAACACGAAGCTGTGGCGCCAGGAGCATTGCCGCAAGATCGACTATCCCAAGCCGGACGGCGTCATCAGCTTCGATCGCCTCTCCTCGGTGTTCCTCTCCAACACCAATCATGAGGAGGACCAGCCGGTCCACCTCCAGCTCAAGGATCCGGCGATCCCGATCGCCTACAACCTTCCGCTCTACGACGAGCCGGCGCAGCGCTACTGCCCGGCCGGCGTCTACGAGGTGGTGGGAGAGGAGGAGGGCAATCCCCGCTTCCAGATCAACGCGCAGAACTGCGTCCACTGCAAGACCTGCGACATCAAGGATCCGACGCAGAACATCAACTGGGTGACGCCCGAGGGGGGCGGGGGACCGAACTACCCGAACATGTAGGCGGGTTTCGGTCGCGCCGACACGCGGATGAAAAGCGCCGCAGCCGATTTGTTTTCGCGCAAAGGCGCAAAGGGCGCCAGGGAAGTAAAGCCACTCCGCGTCCTTTGCGCCTTTGCGCGAACGAGATTTTCCCGCCGACTTCGTCGGCCGTTGTTCTCCGCGTGAACCCACTTCCCGCGCACCCATAAGCCGCTAGAAAGCCATTCGTGCGCACCGAAACCGCCTATGCCAAGATCAACCTCGCGCTGCACGTCCGCGCGCGGCGGGCGGATGGCTATCACGCGATCGAGACGCTGTTCGCCTTCTGCGCCGATGGCGACCGGCTGGAGGCGGCGGTTCGCGACGACGAGGGGCTCACGCTGACGATCGACGGGCCATTCGCCGCGGAAATCGCGGCGGACGAGAGCAATCTCGTCCTGCGGGCGGCACGCGCCCTGCAGGCGGCGGCGGGGGAGGGGCGCGGCGCCGACCTGCGCCTCACAAAGGCGCTGCCGATCGCCGCTGGCCTGGGCGGCGGGTCGGCCGACGCGGCGGCGGCGCTGCGCCTGCTCATTACGCTCTGGACGGTGCGGCCGATCGACATCGACCTGCCCGCCATCGCGCTGGCGCTCGGCGCGGACGTGCCCGCCTGCCTCGCCTCGCGCACCCTGCTGGGGCGCGGCGTGGGGGAACGGCTGGCGCCGGTGGAGACGGGGCTCGGCGGCACGCCGGTCCTGCTCGTCAATCCCCGCCTGCCCTGTCCCACCGGGCCGGTGTTCGCGGCCTGGGACCGGCAGGATCGCGGGCCGCTCGACCCGGAGCGCTGGCAGGAGGGGCGCAACGACCTCGAGGCGGCGGCGACCGGGCTGGTGCCGGAGATCGCGCATGTGCTCAGCCGGCTGCGCGTCCAGCCGGGCGTGACGCTGGCGCGCATGTCGGGCTCGGGCGCGACCTGCTTCGCGCTATTCGGACACCGCGTCGCGGCCGAGGAGGCACGGGAGCGGATCGCCGCCACCCATCCCGACTGGTGGCTGCTCGCCAGCGAGTTGCGGCCATGAGCGAGGCGTTCCGCATCCTGGGCGAGGAGGGCGCCGACATCCTCATCGTTGCCGATCACGCCAGCAACCACGTCCCCGCCGACATCGACCTTGGCATCGACCCCGCGCTGCTCGACGCGCATATCGCGCTCGACAGGGGCGTGGCGGACGTTGCGGCGCTGCTCGTCCGGGAGGTGGGCGCCTGCGCCATCCTCGGGGGGGTGTCGCGGCTGGTGATCGACTGCAATCGCGAGCCGCGCGCTCCCGGCCTCGTCCCGCTGGCGAGCGACGGGCACGCCATCCCCGGCAATGACGGCGCCGACATCGCCGCCCGCATCGCGCGTTTCTACGATCCCTATCATGCGGCGGTCGCGCGGCTCGCCGGGCAGCCGCACCGCCCCTTCATCCTCTCGCTCCACAGCTTCACACCCGCCTTGCGGAGCCAGCCCGGCGAGCAACGGCCGTGGGAGATCGGCATCCTCTACAATCGCGACGAGCGCGCGGCGCGGGCCGCGATTCCCTGGCTCGAGCGCGCCGGGCTGATCGTGGGCGACCAGCAGCCCTATTCGGGCACGCTGCTCAACGCGACGATGAACCGCCATGCCGAGGCGCGGGGCCGGCCCTATCTGGGCGTCGAGATGCGGCAGGATCTGGTCGCCGATCGCGCTGGACAGGCGCGTTTCGCCGCGCTGCTGGCGCCGCTGCTGCGCCACTGCCACGGGCTGTTCGGCTGAGCGCGATCCTCGGTACCAAAAGCCGCCGCGCGACGTTGATGCACGCAGAAGGAGCGCGGCGTGACCGACAAGGACCGGATCGTGGCCGTCGGCCTGCTGACGTCGGCCGACCTCAGGATGCTGGGCGAAGGCTTCAAGCGCGCCTATCCGGTCGACGATGCCGGGATGTTCGACGATCTGCTCCGCGCCATAGACGAGGCGGACATGACGCCGCCCGGACACGGCGGTCGCCGGGGTCGGCGCGTCTAGAGGGTGAGGGCGCCCGCCCGCCTCAGCCGTACTGGCTGCGCAACTTGGTCACGAAGCCGGTCAGCGTGTCGCGCACCATGGCGGCGCGACTGCCCACGAGCGAGGCGTTCTGCCGCGTGAGATCGGCATGGGCGGAGATGCGGTCGAGCGCGGTGGAGAAGGACTGCACTTCGTTCGCAACCGTCTGCGCATAATCGTTCATGCGGCGCGAGTCGCCGCCCAGCGTCGACGTCGCCTCGCATTGCCGCACCACGACGTCGAGCGTGCTGGCGGTCGACTGCACGACCTGCTGGAGCGACTGGCTCACCGCCTCGCTCAGGCGGGAGTTGGTCATCGCCGCATGGGCCATCGACCGCACGCTCTCCTGCACGGTGCTGTTGAGCTGATCGGTCTGGACGGCGAGCTGCCGCACTTCCTGCGCGACCACGGCAAAGCCGCGCCCCGCCTCGCCCGCGCGCGCCGCCTCGATCGCGGCGTTGAGCGCCAGCATCTTGGTGCGGTGGGTGAGGCCGGCGATCTGCCCGGCGGCGGCGAGCGTGGTCTCGACCCGCGCGCACAGATCGACATTGGTGTCGCGCGCGGCGGTCGACTGGTCGGCGGAGACCTGAACGACGTGGCGGTTGCGTCGCGTCTCCTCGCTGACCTCGCCGAGCGCCGAGCCCATGACGTCGAGGCTGCCGAGGATGGTCTGGATCGCCTGGACGGCGTCGCTGGAGCGGGTGCGGATGGCGTGGGCCTGGGCGCGCTGGCTGCCGATGGTGGTCGAGGTGGTGTCGGCGCTGCGCGCGAGATCCTCGGCCGCCTGCATCAGTTCCTCGATGATGGCGGCGGTCATCTCCTCGATCTCGGCGGCGGTTTCGCGCGCCGACTGGGCGAGGTTCTGCTGGTGGCGCTCCTGCTCGGCCGCCCGCGCGGCGGCAATCTCGGCCGCCCGCTGGCGTTCGCGATTGGCCTCGGCGAGCGCGCGCTCGGCGTCGCGCCGCGCGTCCTCGGCGATCTGCTGCGCGCCGCGCGCCGCCGCCGCATTGGCTTCCGCCGCGCCCTTCGATTGTTCGAGCGCGCGCGCGCCCCTGGCGATCAGCACCGGCGTGAACGCCGCCAGCCCGACGAAGAGCAGCAGCACCGTCGCGAACAGTGGCCAGAGCTGGGCGATCGAATGCCAGCCCGGATCGGGCGTCACCCAGCTCAGATAGCCGAGCGCGGCGCCCTTGTCGGCCGCCAGCGGCATGTTGGACCGCGTCTCCGGGTCGATGGGCCGGGCCGTCCACCGCAGATCGCCGATGTGGAAAGCGCGCGCCCAGCGGTCGAGCGAGATGCGCTCGAACTCCTGCACGTAGAACAGGTAGCGCGGCGGCGCGGTGAGCCGCACCGCCGATGTTTCCGCCCGGATCGGCGCGGCGGTGATGATCGCCACCCCGTTCTCATACCGGGCGAGCAGGCCCGGCGGATGTTTCATCCGCTCCGCCGCCGCCTGAGTGCGGGGGAGCCGCGCGAGCAGCGCGCGCAGCGCCTTTGGCGCGGCGACGTTCATGTCCGGGGCGACCTCCCGCGTCCATTTGCGCGCGAACAGCGTCCGCCCGTCCATGTCGACGACATAGACGTGCATCGGCCGGGCTTCGCTCGACGTGATGTTGGACATCGCCCAGTCATAATTGAGCTGGCCATAGAGATTGACGGCCGCGTCGTCCCAGCGCGACGTCAGCGCGACCGAGCGTTGCAGCGCGTCCTTTTCCGAGCTCACGACACCCGCCGCCATGTCCGCCATCGCGGTGCCGGCATCGGTGTTGATGCGATGGATCAGCGCGGCGAACAGCAGCACGCAACCGACGAAGGTCGCGAAAAATCCGGTCGCGACAAAGCGGAACATCCATGCGCTGCTGAGTGACACGCGATCACGCCTGATCCGATCTTGTGCCAACATGCCGTCCATGCTGCGTGGCTTAATCCAAAGCGGTTAAGGGATCGTTGGCGATAAGGGGAGGAGGGGACAATGCCGCGCCGGAAGCAGGGTTTAGCCGGCATTAACCCCGGCTGCGCTAGGACGGGCGCATGACCTTGGCTTGGCAGCGGGAAGCGGGCGACGGCGCGCCGCTCTCGGGCGGCGCGGCTGCGTTGACGCGCGGGATGCTGCCGGCGGCGCTGCGCCATGTCCTCGATCTCGATGCCCTGCTCGATCAGGGCGCGCGGCGGTGGACTGACGCGCTGCTGGCGGAGACGCGGCGCCACCTCGCCGGCTGCCTCAACGCGGTCGAAACGGCACTGACCCTCGCGATGTACGACACGGCCGAGGGTCAGCTCGTGCGGCGGCTGGGCCATCCCCATGGCTGGCCGGCGCTGACCGGGCAGGCGCAGCTCGTCTCGGCGCCGCTGCTCGCGCATCTGCGGCTGCGCGCCGCGCTCGCGCTGTGCCGCCGGGCGATGCAGGCCGCGCCGCCGGAAGGGGAGGAGGAGGAGGAGGAGGAGGAGGAGGAGGAGGAGGAAGCCATCGCCTCCCGGCCGCCGCCCGTGGGCGACGCCGCGCTGGACGACGCGCTGCTCGGCCTCGCCTTGGCCGAGGGACAGTGGCTCGGCCCCGCCACGCTCGACATGCCGATGCGCCTGGACCTCCCTGTCGAGCTTCATGCCGAGCTGGTGTGGATCGCTGGCGCGCTGCTCGTCCAGGGCGCGGAGCGCAACGGCAGGGAGGCGGACGCGTCGCTCATCCGCGCGATCGGCCGCGCCGGACAGGCGGTGATCGCGCGCCATGACGAGGAGGATGGCGCCTTCGCCCGCGCGGGTCGCTGCGCGGTCCGGCTTCGCGACCATCCCGCCGTATCGGGCCTCGTCGCGGAGGCCGTGGCGCAGGGCCGGCTGCTGTTGCCCGCCGCCATCGTCGCCGACAGCCACGGCATCCGACTTGACACCGTCGTCGATATCCTGATCGACGGGCCGATGCGCGATGCCCTTGCCCTGTTGCGGACGCTCGGTCTCGGCGACGAGACGCTGGCATTGGCGCTCTCCGCCCTCAACGCGGTGCGGAGCGATTGCGACGATGCGCAGCTCCCGCTCTGGTTCGATCGCTGGCGCGCCTTGACGGCCGACGCGGCGGCGGCGCGGGTGGCGCGGTTCGCCGGGCCCGACGGCCTTATCGCCAAGCTCGCCATCATCGAGCGGCCGCTGCCGTGAACGCCGCCCCCGCCGCCACCGCGCGCATCACCGCCGAGACGACGCGCGACGGCAAGCTGCTGCGCGCCGACCCGGTGCTGATCGGGCTCCAGCTCCAGGCCGGCGGCGCGCCGCACGGGCCGCTGGCGATACCGCAATTGGCGGGCCTTGTCCGGCTGGCGGCGCGGATGAACGTCGCGCTCTCGCGCCCCGCGCTGATCGCGAGCGAGGACGTCGATGTCGACATCTGGGTGCGCGTCAAGCCCGATGGCGAGCAGGTCCGCATCGCCATCACCGACTGGCGCGAGCGGCCGGCGCGGCGTTTCGGCGCGTCGGCCGGCGCCGATGCCGTGGCGGTGTTCGCGGCGCCCGGCTGGGAATGGCAGGCCGACACGCAGCTTCGCCTGCTCGTCGCCGACGACCGCCAGAGCCCCGCCGGGCACGCCATGCCCGAGCCTGGGATGCTGCTCACCGACTATTTCCGCCTGGTCGAGACCGAAGCGCCGCCGCGGCTGCCGATGCTCGCCGCCATGGCGGAACGCCAGCCCTTTCTCGATCAGCCGGCGGTGCTGCGCGCGGACGAGGGCGTGCGCTACCGGCTCGCGGGCGTGCCGCTGACCGATGGGCTGGGCCGGCTGATCGGCTTTCGCGGCAAGGCGGGGCGCGAGCCCGATCCCGTTGCCGACGAGCGGGGGGACGAGCCGGGAGCGCCGGTCCCCGCCGGTCCGTTCGGCCTCGATTTCGGGCGGCGGCTCGACCATGCGCTGCGCCAGCCGCTCGGCCGCATCATCGCCAATGCCGACACGATCAGCGGGCAGCTCGAAGGGCCGCTGCGGCAGGATTATGCTGATTACGCCGCCGACATCGCGGTCGCCGGCCGGCACCTCATGGAGCTGGTCGACGACCTGGCCGACCTTCAGGCGATCGAGCGTCCCGGTTTCGTCACCGCGCGCGAGGAGGTCGACCTCAGCGACCTCGGCCGTCGCGCCGCCGGGCTGCTCAGCGTCAAGGCGGGCGATCGCGGCATCCGCATCGACACCCCGCCGATGGGCGAGGGCATCCGCGCGATCGGCGAATATCGCCGTGTGCTCCAGATCCTCGTCAACCTCGTCGGCAATGCCGTGCGCTACTCCCCCGACGGCGCGAAGGTCTGGCTGCGCTGCGACGAGGAGGACGGGACCGCCAGCATCGTCGTCGCCGACCAGGGACGCGGCATCGCGCCCGCCGACCAGGAGCGGATGTTCGAGAAATTCGAGCGGCTGGGGCGGGAGGACGGCGCGGGCAGCGGCCTGGGCCTCTACATCTCGCGCCGGCTGGCGCGCGCCATGGGCGGCGATATCGAGGTGGAAAGCGCGCTGGGACAGGGCGCGCGCTTCACCCTGCGGCTACCCTCGGCGGCAGGCGGCGAGGGCTGAGGCCGCGGCACACGGCACGAGCCTGATCGAGCGGGGGACGCCCCATCCATGTTCCCCCGCGCAGGCGGGGGTCCATGGGAGGCGATGATCTGCCGGCCATGGGCTCCCGCCTGCGCGGGAGCACACGGGTTTACCGCGCGCTCAGCGGCACATAGTCGCGCTCGGCATGGCCGGTGTAGAGCTGGCGCGGGCGCCCGATCTTCTGCGCGGGGTCGGAGATCATCTCGTTCCACTGCGCCACCCAGCCGACGGTGCGCGCGAGCGCGAAGAGCACGGTGAACATGTCGGTCGGGAAGCCGATCGCCGACAGGATGACGCCGCTGTAGAAATCGACGTTCGGATACAGCTTCTTCTCGACGAAATAGTCGTCGTGCAGCGCGATCTGCTCCAGCTCGCGCGCGACATCGAAGATCGGGTCGGAGACGCCGAGCTTGTCGAGCACCTCCCTGGCCGTCGCCTGCATCACCTTCGCGCGCGGGTCGTAATTCTTGTAGACGCGGTGGCCAAAGCCCATCAGGCGGAACGGATCGTCCTTGTTCTTGGCGCGGGCTATATATTCGGGGATGCGGTCGGGCGTGCCGATCTCGCGCAGCATGTTGAGCGCCGCCTCGTTGGCGCCGCCATGCGCCGGACCCCACAGGCAGGCGATGCCGGCCGCGATGCAGGCGAAGGGATTGGCGCCCGACGATCCCGCCAGCCGCACCGTCGATGTCGACGCGTTCTGCTCGTGATCGGCGTGGAGGATGAAGATCTTGTCCATCGCCTGCTCGACGACCGGATCGACCTGATATTCCTCGGCCGGGACCGAGAAGGTCATGCGCAGGAAATTGCCGGTATAGGAACAGTCGTTGCGCGGATAGACGAAGGGCTGGCCCACCGAATATTTGTACGCCATCGCCGCGATCGTCGGCATCTTGGCGATCAGCCGGTGGCTGGCGATCATCCGCTGCGTCGGATCGGTGATGTCGGTCGAGTCATGATAGAAGGCGGACAGCGCGCCGACCACGCCGCACATCACCGCCATCGGATGCGCGTCGCGCCGGAAACCGCGATAAAAGGTCGTCAGCTGCTCGTGCACCATGGTGTGCCGGGTGATGGTGCGCGTGAAATCGTCCAGCTCCGCCGGCCTGGGCAGGTCGCCGTGGAGGAGCAGATAGGCGACCTCCATGAAGTTCGACTGTTCGGCGAGCTGGTCGATCGGATAGCCGCGATGGAGCAGCACGCCCGCGTCGCCGTCGATGTAGGTGATCGCGGAGTCGCAGCTCGCCGTCGAGGTGAAGCCGGGATCATAGGTGAACATCCCGGTCTGGCCATAGAGCTTGCGGATGTCGATGACCTTCGGCCCGACCGAGCCGGCAATCACCGGATAATCGAGATGGTGGTCGTCTACGGTCATGTGGGCGGTCTGATCGGCCATGGCTAATCCCTTGTCATTATCATCGGGCGGCCGGCTGCACGCCGCCGATCCGACAGTCTGGCTAATGCTTCGTCCTTCCCGAGGAGAAAAAGAACGTCGAAAATGCCCGGCGAGGTGGTCCGGCCGGTGAGCGCGGCGCGCAGCGGCTGCGCGACCTTGCCGAGGCCGAGACCAGCCTCTTCCGCGACCGAACGCACCGCGCCCTCGATGGTGGCGGGCGTCCAGTCGCTCTCGAGCGCCAGCCGTGCCCCGAGCCGGTCGAGCAGATCGAGCGCGGCCTCGTCCAGAAGCGCGCCGGCTTCGGGCGTTATCTCGAGCGGGCGCTCGGCGAACAGGAACAGCGCGCCGTCGGTCAGCTCGACCAGCGATTTCGCGCGCGGCTTGAGAGCGGGCATGGCGGCGGCGAGGCGGGCGGCCTCGTCCTCGACGAGCGGGCGGCCGAGCAGCGTTTCGATGCGGGGAGCGGCGAGCGCCGCCAGCCGGCCGTCGTCCGCCTCGCGGATATAGTGGCCGTTCAGATTCTCGAGCTTCTTGAGGTCGAAACGCGAGGGCGCCCGGCCAACGGCGGGCAGGTCGAACAGCGCCACCGCCCGGTCGCGGCTGATGATCTCCTCGTCGCCATGGCCCCAGCCCAGGCGGAGGAGATAGTTGATGACCGCCTCGGGCAGCATCCCCATCTCGTCGCGATAGGCGTCCACCCCCAGCGCGCCGTGGCGCTTGGAAAGCTTGGCCCCGTCGGCGCCATGGATCAGCGGGATATGGGCGTAGACCGGCTCGGGCCAGCCCATCGCCCGGATGATCCCGAGCTGGCGGAAGGCGTTGTTGAGATGATCGTCGCCGCGGATGACATGGGTGACGCCCATGTCCTGATCGTCGACGACCACCGCCAGCATATAGGTCGGCGTGCCGTCCGAGCGGAGCAGGATCATGTCGTCAAGCTCGGCGTTCTGGACCGTTACGCGGCCCTGCACCGCGTCCTCGATCACCGTCTCGCCCTCGCGCGGGGCTCTGAGGCGGATGGTGTGGGGCGCGCCCGCCGGCGCCTCCCCCGGATCGCGATCGCGCCAGCGGCCATCATAGCGCATCGGCTGCCGCGCCGCGCGCTGCGCCTCGCGCAACGCGGCCAGCTCCTCGGCGGTGGCGAAACATTTGTAGGCATGGCCGGCGGCGAGCAGCTGATGCGCGACCTCGGCATGGCGTGCTGCGCGCGCGAACTGGAACACCGGCGGCGCGTCGCTGTCGAGGCCGAGCCAGGCGAGCCCGTCGAAGATCGCCGCGATCGCATCCTCGGTCGAGCGCGCGCGATCGGTATCCTCGATCCGCAGCAGATAGGTGCCGCCATGATGCCGCGCGAACAGCCAGTTGAACAACGCCGTCCGCGCGCCGCCGATATGCAGATAGCCGGTCGGCGACGGCGCGAAGCGCGTCACGACATTTCGGCTTGGTGCGGCGGTCGACAAGGCGCTATTCCTGCGAGTCCGAACGGGGACGGATGATGATCGAGCACGCCCCTAGCATGGCTTTGGCGGCGCGACAAATGCCCGTGCTGCACCGCATCATCGCGCGCCTGCGCAGCGTTTTCGCGGCGGGCGAAGCCTGGGCGGAGCGCGAGCGCGCGCAGCTCCCGCTGTGGGCGCCCGTGCTGCTGATCGCGGGTATCGCCGCCTGGTTCGGCCTCCCCGGCCCGACGCAGTGGATGGCCTGGACGGCGCTCTGGCTCGGGATCGCGGCGGGCGCGGCCGCGCTGGGCGGGGCGGGGCGGCTCTCCGGCGCGATCGCCTGGGCGGGGCTGCTGCTCGCCGCCGGCTGCCTCCTCCCCTGGGGCAAGGCGACATTGGTCGGGTCGCCGCCGCTCGCCCGCCCGGCGCTCGTCCAGATGGAGGGCGACGTGGTGCGGATCGAGCCGCTTGCCGCGCGCGGGCTCACCCGCGCCACGCTGCGCCCGGTCGCCCGGCCCGACCTGCCCCGGCTGGTGCGCGTCAACATCGCCGACGCCGACCGGCCGGCCGGCCTCTCGCGCGGTGACCGGATCGCCTTGCGGGTGCGGCTGATGCCGCCCGCGGCCGCCGCCGTTCCGGGTGGCTACGACTATGCGCCGCAAGCCTATTTCGCGGGCATCGGCGCCACCGGCCGCGCGCTGCCGCCGGTACGGATCATCGGCGGCGGCACGCGCGAGGGGCCGGGCATCCGCCAGCGTCTCGCCGACCATATCCGGGCGAAGACGGAGGGCGGGGCGGGGGCGATCGCGGTGACGCTGGCGACGGGCGATCGCGGCGACATCAGCGAGGCCGATGCCGAGGCGATGCGCAACAGCGGCCTCGCCCATCTGCTCTCGATCAGCGGGCTGCATGTGACGGCGCTGATCGGCGCCGTCATCCTCATCCTGCTGCGGCTGCTCGCGCTGAGCCCCGGCCTCGCGCTGCGCTGGCCATTGCTGCTGATCGCGGCGGGGGGAGGGGCGGTGGCGGGGCTCGGTTACACGCTGCTGACCGGGGCGGAGGTGCCCACGATCCGCTCGTGCGTCGCCGCGCTGCTGGTGATGCTCGCGCTCGCCGCCGGGCGCGAGCCGATCAGCCTGCGGCTGCTCGCGGTCGCGGCGCTGTTCGTCCTCCTGTTCTGGCCCGAATCGGCGATGGGTCCGAGCTTCCAGATGAGCTTCAGCGCCGTGCTCGCCATCGTCGCGCTCCACGAATGGGGGCCGGCGCGGCGGCTTTTCGCGGGGCGCGACGAGCGCTGGTGGCGGCGGCTGGCCCGCGCGCTGCTCTCGCTGGTGATGACCGGCCTGCTCATCGAGGCGGTGCTGGCGCCGATCGGGCTCTATCATTTCCATCAGACCGGCCTGCTCGGCGCGCTCGCCAACCTTGTCGCGATCCCGCTCACCAGCTTCGTCGTGATGCCGGCCGAGGCGGGGGCGCTGCTGCTCGACACGATCGGGCTTGGCGCGCCGTTCTGGTGGGTGACACAGCGCGCGCTCGAGCTGCTGCTCGCCATCGCGCATGGCGTCGCGGGGTTGCCGCACGCCGTCGCGCTGCTGCCGACGGTGAGCGGCGCGGCGTTCGCGCTCGCCATGGCGGGGATGCTGTGGCTGCTCTTGTGGCGCGGGCGGGTGCGCTGGCTGGGGCTGGGCGCCTGCGCGATCGCCGCCTGCCTCTATCTGCGCGCGCCGGTGCCCGACCTCATCGTCACCGGCGACGGACGCCACCTCGCGGCCCGGCTCGACGACGGACGGATGGCGATCCTGCGTGACCGCGCCGGCGACTACACGCGCGACATGCTGGGCGAGACCGCCGGCTTTGGCGGCGGCCTCATCGCCATCGACGAGGCGCCGGGCACGCGCTGCAGCGCGGATCTCTGCGCCTTCACGCTGCGCCGAGCCGATCGCGCCTGGCGCATCCTCGCGACGCGCAGCCCGGTGCCGGTGCCGCGTGACGCGCTGCTGCGCGACTGCGCCGCCGCCGACATCGTCGTGAGCGACCGCGCCCTGCCCAGGGACTGCGCGCCGCGCTGGCTCAAGCTCGACCGGGTGACGCTGCGCCGCACCGGCGGCGTCGCGATCGACCTCTCCACCAGCCGTATCAGTCAGGCCAGGCAGGCCGGCGACCGGCATCCGTGGAACGCCCGCGCACCCTTCACGCCGCCGACGCCCCTCGAAACCGGGAGGGCGGGGGACAAACCCGTCCCGAGCCCGTCCCCGCCGCCTCAGTTATAGCGGCGCAGCAGCCCCGCCAGCCGCCCCTGCACCCGCACCCGCGCCGGCTCGTAGAGCTGCGGCTCATAGGCGCTGTTCGCCGGATCGAGCCGCACGCGCGGCCCGTCGCGGCGGAAATATTTGAGCGTCGCCTCCGCCTCGTCGACGAGCGCGACGACGATCTGCCCCTCGCGCGCCACCTCGGTGCGCTGGATGAGCGCGAAGTCGCCATCGAGAATGCCCGCCTCGACCATCGAGTCGCCGGACACCTCGAGCGCATAATGATCGCCCGCGCCGAGCAGCGCGGCAGGCACCGACAGCGTCGACTGCCCCTCCAGCGCCTCGATCGGCACGCCGGCGGCGATGCGGCCGTGGAGCGGGATCTCGATCACGTCGTTGGCGGCGACCGGCAGCGACGGCGCGGCCTTGCGCAGCGGCGTCACCGAGGCGCGCGGCGGCACCGGCCTCGCCAGGCCATCGGGCAGCCTGAGCACCTCGAGCGCGCGGGCGCGATTGGGCAGCCGGCGGATGAAGCCGCGTTCCTCGAGCGCGCTGATGAGGCGGTGAATGCCCGACTTGGAGCGCAGGTCCAGCGCCTCCTTCATCTCCTCGAACGAGGGCGAGACGCCGCCCTGGTCGAGATGGGTCTTGATATACATGAGCAGCTGTTGCTGCTTGGCGGTGAGCATGGTGCCTCCCCTGTCCCTGCGGAACGGACGGGGAACATCTAGGCAACAAAGAACGCCGCGTCAAGCATTCTCCTACAGCGGCAGGATCGCGACGATTTCGCCCGTTCCGGCGGACGGCGCGTGCGCCGGCCGGACGATGAGCGCGTCGGCCTCCGCCAGCGCGCGCGTGGCGGCGCTGTCCTGCTGGCCGAGCGGTGTCACCCCCTCGGGCGAGCAGCGGCCGCGCAGATAGAGCGCGCGCTCGCCGGTCGCGGGAAGCGGCGCGCGCAGCGCTGCATGGCCGATCGCCGGGAGGGGCGCGGCGGCGCCGGCCATGTGCCGCACGAGCGGGAGGAGGAACAGCGTGGCCGTCACGAAGGCGGAGACGGGATTGCCGGGCAGGCCGAGCATCACCGCGTCGCCGATGCGGCCGGCGATCAGCGGCTTGCCCGGCTGCATCGCGATGCGCCAGAAATCGATCGTGCCGCCCGCCGCCTCGATCGCGGGGCGGACGAGATCATGGTCTCCGACCGACGCCCCGCCCGTTGTGACGACGATATCGGCACGCGATGCCGCCCCGCGCAGCGCCGCCGTCAGCAGGTCGAGCCGGTCGGGGACGATCCGGTCGGGCGCGCAGGCGCAGGGAACGGAGCGGAGCAGCGCGCGGAGCATCGGGCCGTTGGAGGCGGGGAGGCGGCCCGGCGCCGGCGTCTCCCCCGGCGCGACCAGCTCGTCCCCCGTGGAGAGCAGCGCCACGCGCGGCACGCCGCCCACCGGCAGCAAACCATGGCCGGCGAGCGCCGCGAGGCCGATCCGCGCGGCGGTGAGCGGCGCGCCCGCCGGGATCAGTATCTCGCCCTCGCCAAAATCCGATCCGCGCGGGCGGACATGGCGCCCCGGCCCATCCGGCCCGTCGCCTGCGAGCACCAGCGCGTCACCCTCGCGCCGCGCGTCCTCCTGGACGAGGATCGTGTCGGCGCCGGCGGGGAGGGGAGCGCCGGTGAAGAGGCGCATCGCCTCGCCGGTCTCGATCGCCCGCGACGCCGCCGGCCCGCCGGCCCGTATCTCGCCGATGCAGCGCCACGGGCCGGGCAGATCGGCATGGCGGATCGCATAGCCGTCCATCGCCGACAGGTCCGCCCAGGGCTGGTCGCGCCGGGCCAGCAGCGGCGCGGCCAGGAAGCGCCCCGGCGCATCATCCAGCGGCACGGCTTCGGGCGGCAATGGCTCTGCCAGCGCCAGCAGCCGCGCCTGCGCCTGCGCCACGGGCATGAGGGTCAGGCCGCCCGCCACGGTCCCGATTTGCCGCCGCGCTTCTCGATCAGGCGGATGTCGCCGATCACCATCGCCTTGTCGACGGCCTTGACCATGTCATAGATGGTGAGGAGCGCGACGGAAACCGCTGTCATCGCTTCCATTTCCGCGCCCGTGCGCCCGGTGAGGCGGATCGTCGCCGTGGCGCGCGCGCCGTCGGCGGTCATGCTGAGGTCCAGCTCCACCGCGCTCAGCGGCAGGGGATGGCAGAGCGGGATGAGGTCGGCGGTCCGCTTGGCGGCCATGATGCCGGCGATGCGCGCGGCGGCGAAGACGTCGCCCTTGGCCGCTGTCCCCTGGCCGATGGCGGCGCGCGCGGCCTCGTTCATGCGGATGGTGCCGCCGGCGATCGCCACCCGCTCTGTCTCCGCCTTGCCGCCGACATCGACCATGCGCGCCGCGCCATGTTCATCGAGATGGGTGAGGGGGCCGGTCATGCCGCGAGCAGCGCGCGCGTCGCGGCCTCGACATCGGCCTGGCGCATCAGCGCTTCGCCGACGAGGAAGCAGCGCACGCCATGCGCCGCCATGGCATCAAGGTCGGCGCGGCGCGACAGGCCGCTTTCGGCGACGAAGGTGCAGCCCGCCGGCGCGCGGCCGACCAGTTCGTAGGTGCGCGCGAAATCGACGCTGAAATCGCGCAGATCGCGGTTGTTGACGCCGATCAGCCGGCTCTGGAGCGCCAGCGCGCGGTCGAGTTCGGCAACGTCATGCACTTCGACGAGCACGTCCATGCCGAGCCCGATCGCCACCGCCTCGATCTCGGCCATGGCGCCGTCGTCGAGCGCGGCGACGATGACGAGGATCGCGTCGGCGCCGATCGACCGCGCCTCCAGTACCTGCCAGGGATCGACCATGAAATCCTTGCGCAGCACCGGCAGCGGGCAGGCGGCGCGGGCGGCGATCAGATCATCCTCATGCCCCTGGAAATAGGGCGTATCGGTCAGCACCGAGAGGCACGCGGCGCCCCCGGCGGCATAGGCGCGGGCATGGGCGGGGGGATCGAAATCGGCGCGGATGAGCCCCTTGGACGGGCTCGCCTTCTTGATTTCGGCGATGAGGCCATAGCCTGTGCCAGCGGCCCGATCGAGCGCGGCGCGGAAACCGCGCGGCGGGGTCTGCGCGGCGCACCGCGCCTCGAGCGTCGCGAGGCTCGTCGCCGCCTTGCGCGCGGCGACCTCGCCCCGTTTGGTCGCGCAGATCTCTTCGAGCTTGTTCATCGCCAGGCTATCCAGCAGTCGAGCAGGGCGTTGGCAAGCCCCTTGTCAATCGCCTCGGCCGCCTCCTCGACCCCATCCGCGAGCGTTTCGGCCGCCCCGGCGACGATCAGCGCCGCGCCGGCGTTGAACAGCACCGCGTCGCGATAGGCGCCGGGCTCGCCCTTCAGCAGCGCGCGCAGGGCAGCGGCGTTGTGCGCCGCGTCGCCGCCGCGCAGCGCGCTCACCGGATGGCTCGGGAGGCCGGCGTCGGCGGCCGTCCAGCGCCGCATCGCCACGAGGCCGCGCCCGTCGATCTCCGCCACGTCATTGCCCCCGGCGGTCGACAGTTCGTCGAGCCCCTCGTCACCCGAGACGATGAGGCTGTGATCGGTGCCCAGCCGCGCCAGCGCCTCGGCGTAGATCGGCACATAGGCCGGGCGGGCGATGCCGATCAACTGGCGGCGCACGCCGGCGGGATTGGCGAGCGGGCCGATGAGGTTGAAGATCGTCCGCCGGCCGATCGCGCGGCGGACGGGCGCCAGGCGGGCGAGCCCCGGATGATGCGCCTGGGCAAAGAGGAAGCCGATATTGAGCTCGCGCAGCGTCGCCTCGGCGCTCGTCGCGGCGCGGTCGAGATCGAGGCCCAGCGCTTCGAGCGTGTCGGCCGCGCCCGCCTTGGACGAGGCGGCGCGGTTGCCGTGCTTGGCGACCGGCACGTCGCAGGCCGCGACGACGAGCGCCACGGCGGTCGAGACGTTGAGCGTGTGATGCCCGTCGCCGCCCGTGCCGCACACGTCGATGGCGCCCTCGGGCGCCGCCACCGAAATCATCCGCGCGCGCAGGGCCGCCGCCGCCGCCGCGATCTCGACCGCCGTCTCGCCGCGGTCGGCGAGGCCGGTGAGGAACGCCACGACCTCCTCGTCGGGCGCGGCGCCATTGAGCATCGCGGCAAAGGCGGCATCGGCGCTCGCCACATCGAGCGGATCGGTCGGATCGGGGAGGATCGGCATGATGCCGGCGCCTTAGGCGGTCAGGGGCGAGAAAGGCAACAGGCGGCGCCTCAACGAAAGACCGATAATATATATTATGTTAAATGATTCGATGAGAACAGGGCGGGGGCCGCCATTCACCCGGCCTCCAGCGTCATTGTCGGCCCGCTCACCCGCCAGCTTTTGAGCTTCGAGAGGAAGTTCATGCCCAGCACATTGATCTCGCCGAACGAGTCCGAGACGACCACCGGCAGATCATGGGCGCGGATCGCGTCGAGCCGCAGCGACGCGAGGCTCGATCGGTATGCGGTGACCGGGCCGTTGGCGGTCTGCATGATGACCGGAACGCCGGTATCGACCGCCAGCCCCAGGTCGCGCGCCGTCGCGGCCGACAGCGCCGTCACGCTCGCGCCGCTGTCGATCAGGAAGCGCACCGGGCGGCCATTCACGTTGGCCGTGACCCAGAAATGGCCGTCCTGCGCGATGGGCACCGCGACGGTCGCGGACGGCGCGTTCATGCCGTCGGCCGATCCCGCCGCCGCCTCGACCGTCCCGGCCGAGCGGCTCTGCTCCCAGCGGAAGAGGCGCTCGCGGTTCATGTAGACGAGCGCGGAACCGACGGCGAAGATCGCCACCCAGACCAGCGCCATGCGCAGCGCCATGCCAAGCGCGATCCGCCGGCCGATGAGGCTGCTGCCGACGAGCACGATCGCCAGCAGCAGCCAGATCAGTTGGGCGCTGTCGTCCGTCGTCATGCCGTCAGCCGCAATCCGTCGATGCCCGGCTCGACCCCGGCCGGGAGCGCCGCCGACAATGCCGCATAATCGAGGCTCTGGTCCATATGCGTGAGCACCGCGCGGCCGGGTCGCCCCGCTTCGATCGCCGCCAACGTGAGCGACAGATGCGGATGCGTCGGGTGCGGCCGTTCGCGCAGCGCGTCGATCACCCAGATGTCGGCGCCGGCATAGAGCCGCGCCATCGCGGGCGTGACATCATGAAAATCGGTCGCATAGACGATGCTCTTGCCACCATGGGTGAAGCGGAAACCGCTCGAGAAGATGTCGCCATGCGGCTGATCCACGGTCTCGATCTCGATATCGCCGATGGTGCGCTGCCGACCGATTTCTTCGGCCGCGATGATCGGCGGATAGCCCTGCCGCCCTTCAAAAGCATAAGCAAAGCGCGTCCGCAGCGCCGCCAGCGTCGCGGGATGCGCGTAGCCGGGCACCGGCCCGCGCCGATGATGCGCAAGCTGCCGCAGATCGTCGATGCCGTGGCAGTGGTCGGCATGGTCGTGCGTCCACAGCACCGCGTCGATCTCGATCACGCCGGCGCGCAGCAACTGCGCGCGCATGTCGGGCGATGTATCGACCAGCAGCCGCGTCGTGCCGCTTTCGATCAGCACCGACGCGCGTGTTCGATGATTGCGCGGATCGCCGGGATCGCAGGCGCCCCAGTCGGGGCCGATGCGCGGCACGCCCGACGAGGTGCCGCAGCCGAGGATGGCGACCGAAAGGGTCATGTCCCCCTGCCCGGCCCCCGCGCGCATTTGGTAAACAGATCGTAAAAATTGGCGGTCGTGCGCTCGGCCAGCGCTTCCACAGCCTCGCCCCGCAGCGCCGCCACGAAGCGCGCGGTGTCGGCGACATAGGCCGGCTCGCACGGTCGTCCGCGATGCGGCACCGGCGCGAGGAAGGGCGAATCGGTCTCGACAAGCAGCCGCTCGGCGGGCAACCGCCGCGCCGTCTGCTGCAACGCTTGCGCGTTCTTGAAGGTCACGATCCCCGACAGGCTGATATAGAGGCCGAGGTCGAGCGCGGCATCGGCAAAGGCGTCGCTGGCGGTGAAGCAGTGGATGACGCCGGTGTACGCCCCCGCCTCCATCTCCTCGCGCAGGATGCGGGCGGTATCCTCCTCGGCATCGCGCGTGTGGACGATGAGCGGCAGGCCGGTGGCGCGCGCGGCGGCGATATGGGCGCGGAAGCTCGCCTGCTGGCGCGCACGATCACTATGGTCGTAATGATAATCGAGCCCCGTCTCGCCGATGCCGACCACGCGCGGATGCGCGGCGGCGTCGACGAGACGCGCGGTGTCGACATCGGGATGCGCGTCGGCCTCGTGCGGGTGGATGCCGACGCTGGCCCAGATATCCTCGTGCGCCTCGGCAACGGCGCGCACCGCCTCCCATTCGCTCTGGCGCGTCGCGATGTTGAGCATGGCCGACACGCCGGCGGCGCGCGCGCGGCCGATCGCGCCGGCCTGATCCTCGACCAGCCCCTTGTAATTGAGGTGGCAATGGCTGTCGACGAGCATGGCTCAGCCCTCCCCGGCCGGCAGCTCCAGCCGGGGGAAGAGCGGTGTCGGCGTCGTGAGACGAAAATCGCTTTGTGCCAGAGCGTTATACCAGCCAATGCCGATCGCGTCGAACTCGCGCAGATCCTCGCCGACGCCCATCATGTCGAGCAGCCGGTTGGCGCTCCCCGGCACCACCGGCCGGATGCCGACCGCGAGTTGCGCGATCGCCACGTAGAGCACGGCCAGCACATGCTCCATCCGCGCCGGGTCGGTCTTGCGCAGCGCCCAGGGCGCCTGCGCGTCGATATAGGCGTTGCACGCGAAGCACGCCTTGAGCCAGGCGTCGATCGCCTGATGCGGCGCAAGGTCGCGATAGGCGGCGGGGATGATCGTTCCCACCGTACGCCACACGATAGTGAGCAGTTCCAGGTCCGCCGGCTGATCCTCGGCCATGGCCGGCAGCCGCCCGTCGAGAGTCTTGGCGATGAAACTCAGCACGCGCTGCGCGAGGTTGCCGAAGGCGTTGCCGAGTTCGCTATTTGACCGCTGAACAATGGCTTCGGGGCTGTAGCTTCCATCATTTCCGAAGTTCACCTCGGCGAGCAGGAAATAGCGCAGCGGATCGACCCCGAACCGCTCGGCCAGCTCGATCGGATCGGCGACATTGCCCAATGATTTCGACATCTTCTCGCCGCGGTTGAGCACGAAACCGTGGCCGAACACCCGGCGCGGCAGCGGGAGGCCAGCGCTCATCAGGAAGGCCGGCCAGTAGACGGCGTGGAAGCGGACGATGTCCTTGCCGATGATGTGGACGATGTCGCCGCCTTCCGCCCAATAGCGCGCCATTCGTGCGGCGTCCTCGGGATAGCCGCAGCCGGTGAGATAATTGGTGAGCGCGTCGAGCCAGACATACATGACATGGCCCGGCGCGCCGGGCACCTTGACGCCCCAGTCGAAGCTGGTCCGCGAGACGCTGAGATCGGTGAGCCCGCCCTCGACGAAGCGCATCACCTCGTTGCGGCGGCTCTCGGGGCGGATGAAGTCGGGCTGGCGATGGTAGAGGTCCAGCAACGGCTGCTGGTAGCGCGACAGGCGGAAGAACCAGCTTTCCTCGACCGTCCACTCGACCGGCGTGCCCTGTGGCGAGAGGCGTTCGCCCCCCTCGCCCGCGATCAATTCCTCTTCGCCGTAAAAAGCCTCGTCCCGAACCGAATACCAGCCTTCGTAGCGCCCGAGATACAGGTCGCCGCGCGCCTCCATCGCCCGCCAGATCGCCTGGCTCGCGCGATGATGATCGGGGTCGCTGGTGCGGATGAAGCGATCGAAGCTGACCGCAAGTTTCCGGTCCATCTCCTCGAAATAGCTCGACATTTCATCCGCCAGCGCCGCCGGAGTGGTGCCCTGCGCGCGCGCCGTCTGCGCCATTTTGAGGCCGTGAACGTCGGTGCCGGTCTGGAAGAACACGTCGCACGCCATCATCCGGTGCGCGCGCGCGATCGCGTCGGTGGCGATCGCCTCATAGGCATGGCCGATATGCGGCCGGCCATTGGGATAGGCGATGGCGGTCGTGATCGTGAAGGGGGTCGACATGGCCGCAGCCATAGCGGCGTGGCGCCGGGCTGCCTAGACCTTGACCGGCGCCAGACGCGCGACCTGCGCGCAGAGGCGGTAGACGGTCGCGGCGGGATCGAGGTTGAGCGGCCCGGCCTCGGCGGCGATGGCGCTGGCGTCACTCCAGGCGTCCCCCGCCTCGCCCAGGCGCGCGATCATCGCGGTGCGGGCCATGCGCGCCAGAAATTGTGGCACCAGCGCCAGGAACAGCGCGAACCGCTCGCGCGCCGCCTTGCCCGACAGCGCCTTCGCCAGCGCCGCGCGCTCGACATTGTCGGGATCGCCGTCACGCGCGATCGCGTGCAAGGCCCGCTCAAGCCCCGCGACATCCAGCCCCGCGCGTGCGATCGCCCGCCCCGGCGCCCCCTCCCCGCTGCGCACCAGCGCGTCGATCTCGTCCACGGGAGCCACGGGCAGCGCCTCGCGCAAGGCCGCGCGCATGTCGGCCTCGCCCAAGGGCGCGAAGCGGATCACGCGGCAGCGAGAGCGGATGGTGGGCAGAAGGAGTTGCGGCGCATGGGCGACGAGGAGGAAGATCGTCCCTTGCGGCGGTTCCTCAAGGTTTTTCAATAACGCATTGGCCGCGAAGCGATCCATGTCGTCGGCGGCATCGATCATCACCACCCGGCGGGTGGAAAGGGCGGGCGCGTTGGCCAGCGTGCGGGCGAGCCCGCGCACCTGATCGGCGCTGATCGCGCGGGCCAGCTCGCCGCCTTCCCCGGCCTTCTCCAGCCGCTCGATCAGGACGAAATCGGGGTGCGTTCCGGCCGCGACGAGGCGGGCGATGCGATGATCGGGTTCGACGTCGATCCCCTCGCCCAGCGGCGGCGGGCCGGCGGCATCGGCGAGGAGGCGGGTGGCGAAGGCGCGCGCGATGCCGGCTTTCCCGAGCCCCCGCGGCCCGGCGAAGATCCAGCCGTGATGGAGCCGCCCGCCCGCCGCCGCGCGCGCGAGGCTGGCGATCGCGCCGTCATGTCCGAGCCAGCGCGTCATGGCAGCACATCGGCGAGCGCGTCGAGCAGTCGCGACTGTACCGTCTCGACCATCCCCTCGGCATCGATGATGCGGAAGCGGTCGGGCTCGGCAGCGGCGAAGCGGTCGAAGGCGGCGGCGACGGCGGCATGATAATCGGGTGGCTTGCCGCCGATCCGGTCACTCGCGCCGGCATCGCGCGCCAACGCCCGCGCCCGTGCCGCACTCCCGTCGAGCCGCAGCAGCAGCGTGCGATCGGGCAGCAGTCCGTCGCTGCCGATGCGGTGCAGCGTCATGACGTCATCGTCGCCCACCGCCGCCTGATAGGCGCGGCTGCTGTCGAGGAAGCGATCGCAGATCACCCAGCGGCCGGCGGCGAGCGCGGGGCGGATCGTCCGCCCGACATGGTCGGCGCGCGCGGCGGCGAAGAGCAGTGCCTCGGCCGCCAGGCTCCAGCGGTCGGCGCCGCCGGCGAGGAGCAGCCCCCGGATCGCCTCGGCCCCTTCGCTGCCGCCTGGCTCGCGGGTCAAGAGCACCTCGATGCCGCGCGCCTTCAGCGTTTCAGCAAGCAGTCGGGCCTGGGTGGATTTCCCCACCCCCTCACCGCCTTCCAGCGTGATGAAACGGCCCCGGTTCACCCGAAAAACGAGGCGAGGCCGTTCCACAGCCGGCCCAAGACACCGGCCTCCGCCACATCCTCGGCCGCGACGAGCGGCATTGTCTGCGTCCCGGCGTCGCGGGTGGTGACGAGCAACCGGGCGATCTCCTGCCCCTTGCGGATCGGCGCGCGGACCGGGCCGTTGTAGCGGACCCTGACGCTGATGTCGCTCGCGGCGCCGGCGGGCAGCGTCACCGCGAGGTTACGCGGCGCGACGAGGCCGACCGACCGCTTGCTGCCAAGCTGCACCTCGGCGGTTTCGACCTGCGCGCCGGCCTTGAACAGCGGCCTGGCGGTCCAGGCGCGGAAGCCCCATTCCATGAAGCGCACCGATTCCTCGATCCGCCCGTTGAAGCTGTTCAGCCCTGCCACGACCATCACCAGCCGCCGGCCGTTCTGCTCGGCCGATCCGGTGAAGCCATAGCCCGCCTCTTCGGTATGCCCGGTCTTGAGCCCGTCGGCGCCCGCGACACGGCCGAGCAGCGGATCACGATTGGCCTGGCTGATCGCGTCGCCGCTGCCCATCGTCTTGCCCCAGGTGAAGCTCGGCAGCGAATAATAGCGCCTGTAGAGGTCCGGGAAGTCGCGGATCGTCGCGGCGGCCAGCGTCGCGAGGTCGCGCGCGGTGACATAGGTCGCGCCCCCGTCCGGCCAGCCGTTCGACGTGCCGAAATGGCTGTTCCTGAGACCGAGCTTCGCCGCCGCCTGGTTCATCCGCGCGACGAACGCCGTCTCGGTGCCCGATACGCCCTCGGCCATCACCACGCAGGCGTCGTTGCCCGAGAGCGTCACGATGCCCTTGAGCAGATTGTCGACGCTCACCCGTTCGCCCGGCGAGAGGAACATCGTCGATCCGGCGGCGGGGCCATGCCATTGCCTCCACGTTTCAGGCCGCACCTCGAAGCTCTGGTCGAGCTTGAGTTCGCCCTTCTTCACCATGTCGAAGACGACATAGACCGTCATCATCTTGGCCATCGAGGCCGGCGGCATCCGCCGGTCGGCGTCGCGCTGATAGAGCACCGCGCCCGACGAGAGGTCGACCATATAGGCGATCGGCGCGGCCGACGCATAGGGGGGCGCGCTCGCCGCGACGGGCTGGAGGGCAAAGGCGGCGAGGAACAGGGCGGCGAGTGGCTTCTTCATGAATGTCCAGCGGCAATCGAGGGTGGGGGCGGGACGCCGCGCGGGCGTCACCCGCCTTCCTTAGCCATCACCCGCGCGCGCGCAAAGCCTTTCGCGACCAGCGCAGCGCGGGCGTTGGCACGACGCGGTGCTCACCCGGCGCGCCCCCGCCGCCACTGGCCCGGCGTGGTTCCGGTCGCGCGCTTGAACGCGTTTCCTAAGGCGGTCTGACTTTGATAGCCCACGCCAAGGGCGACGTCGGTGAGCCCCATCTTCGGGTGCGCCGCCATCAGCGCCTTGGCCCGCTCGATCCGTCGCGTGATCAGCCAGGCGTGCGGCGGCAGTCCCATCGATTGCTTGAAGGCGCGGCAGAAATGATAGGGCGACAGGTCGGCGATCGCCGCCAGCTCCGCAAGCGCCACGTCTTCGGCAAGGTGCGCGTCGATATACTCCGTCACGCGTTTGAGCTGCCAACCGGCCAGGCCGCCGCGCATGATCCGGGCGGGCATTCCACCACAGGCATGGTGCTCGGCCAAGCGCGCCGCCAGCGCAATGCCAAGCGTGTCGGAATAGACGCGGTCGGCGTGGTCGCCATGCATCGCCTTCAGAATTTCGAGCATCAAACGCTGCACGATCGGGTCGTCGAGATCGAGGTCGTCATGCAGTTCGACCGCCCGGCCCGATCCAGAAAACTGGTCAAGCAGCGGCTGTGGCAGATAGACGTGCAGGGTCTCGACTTCCGTATGGAAGATCCAGCGTCCATCCAACCCAGCCGGGCAGGTCAACATACTGCCCGTCCCCATGCCGGGCAAAAAGCGCCGCGCTCCGGTAAATCGTTCCGCTGAGGACGGTTTCAGCAGCATGGCGACGAAGTTCGCCGGCGCGGGCGTATCGGCGAATTCGGGGACATTATGCCGCCAATGCGCGGCCGATATCCGTTTCCCCGTCAGGCCGACGACGATGTCGTCCGAGTCCGCGCCCCAGGCCCGCGCGAGATCGAGATAGACGGCGGCGTCGCTCATCCCGCGCGCTCCCGCTCCTCGACCGGCAAAGCGTCAGTTCGCCACAGCATCCGCCAGCAACCCCACCGACAAAGCATAGAAGTTGGAGCAGTTGTAGTCGAGGATCGCCCGGTAATTGCCCGTGAGCAGATAGCCCGGCGCGCCCTGCCCGTCGGGCTCGATCAAGGTCGCCAGCACGTCATCCGCCATCCACGCCGCGCCCGCCGCCGGCGCGATCCCGCGCGCGCGCCATTCCGCCATGGTGAGCCAGCGCGAATGGCGGTCGAACACCCGCTGGCAGCGCGGCGGATGCGTGCGGTTGGCGATCGCGGCCCGGTCGAAACCCGCCGGCACCGTCACCCTGATCCCCCAGCCCTGCCCCGGCCGCCAGCCCGCGTCGCGGAAGTAGTTCGCGATCGAGGCGAGGGCATCGGGCTCGCTCGACCAGATGTCCGCGTGACCATCGCCATCGGCATCGCGCGCGACGCGGAGGTAGACGCTGGGCAGGAACTGCGGATAGCCGGTCGCCCCGGCATAGCTCCCCACCAGCCGCGCGCGCGGCACGCCGCTGTCGAGCAGCTTGAGCGCGGCGAGGAACTCGGGCTCGAACAGGTCGCGCCGCCGCCCCTCATAGGCGAGTGTGGCGAGCGCGCGGAGCAGATCGAAATTGCCGGTGAAGCGGCCATAATCGGTCTCGTGGCCATAGATCGCGACCATCAGGGACTCGGGCACCCCGGTCTCCTGCTCGGTGCGGGTGAGGAGCGCGCGGTTGGCGGCATAGACGGCGCGTCCCCGGCTGATCTTGCGCGCGTCGATATGCCGCGCGGCATAGGGCGCGAAGGGCGGGATCGGCGCGTCGGGGCGCGGCGCCGGCTGCGCGCGGTCGAGCGCGACCACCCGCTCGCTGGGCACGAGCGTCGGGAACAGCGCGTCCATCGTCTCCGCGCGGATGCCGGCGGCGAGCGCGCGCGGCCGCAGGCTCTCGAGATAGGCGGCGAAGGCGGGATCGGGCGCGGCCTCGGCCACCGCGTCGGTCGACACCGGCTGGACGCGGGCCGGACCGGCAAGCGCCAGCGCCATCGCCGCCCATGCCAGCCTCATCCCCCGTGCGCGCCTCATGCGCCCGCTTTCGCACAGCCTGCGCGCAAGGGGAATGACCGATTTCCCGCCTTGTGCGACCCCCGCCTCTTGCTCTACCCGTCTCGTCGCATCGCCGGCGGCGCCGCGCGGTCGGCGGGGTGGCGGAAACGGTCGTGACGGCAACCGGAGCCTGGTTCCGGCCGATGGACTAAGGGAGCGTGTTTGCAGGGATTAGCGGCAAATCCCGAACGGCATGGAAGAGTGTCCGAGTGGTTTAAGGAACTAGTCTTGAAAACTAGCGACGGTGCAAGCTGTCCGTGGGTTCGAATCCCACCTCTTCCGCCAAGCCTTCCCAGGCGGGTTGCCGATCCGCCCGGAGGCCCGGCGCCGTGGCTATGGCTCTCCGCGCATCTGCTTGAGGCCGGTGAACCAGTCCTCGATATGCCAGGAGCGTACCAGCTGCCCCGCGGCGACCTCGTGGATGTCGATCGTGTCGACCGCGATCGTGCGTCCGGCGGCGGCCACGCCCAGCCATTCGCCCCGATGCGTGCCGTGGATGGTCGTGCGGACGGTGACCTTCTCGCCCGATGGCAGGAGCTCGTGGATCTCGAACCGGACGTCGGGAAAGGCCGCCCTGAACGCGTGGACGATCGGCAGATAGCCGTCGGGGCCGGCGGGCTGGCCCGGATAGACCGCCGGCACCTCGACCCAGTCGGGGCTCAGCAGCCGGCGCAGCAGCGCCTCGTCGCCGAGCTCGACCGCGGTGTAGAAGGAGCGGACCAGGTCCATCATGGCGTCACCTCCGCGAACAGCGTTTCATAGGATTCGAACGGCGCGAGCGCGATCAGCTCATAGCCGAAGATGCCAGCCCTGACCGCCGGCAACGAATCGACCAGTGCCCTGGCGGCCGCCTCATCGGCCACTTCGAACGCGAGGAGCGCGCCCTGGCGGTCGGCGCGCAGCGAAGCGTCGCGGAGCACGCCGTCCTTGTAAAAGCGCCAGACCATCGCCGCCTCATCGCGGCGCATCGCCATGAACGCGGCGAGGTCGGCGCCCGGATTGAAGGTGAGATAGGCAAGCACGCGCATGAGTTGGGCTCCATGAGGTACGGGATCGAAAAAATGTCGCGGGCTCAGGCGGGCGTGCGGTCGAACACCTCATGCTCGACCGTGACGAAGGACATCGAATTGGCATGATCGACCACGTTCGCTTCGTCGCGCACGAACTGCGCGCCAGCCGCGAGGCCTTCCGGCGAACCGTTACCGGCCATGAAATCCTCCATCGGTGTGTCGATCCGGTGGCTCTGGACATGTTGTCTCGCCCGGACCGTCGCCGCGAGCGTCGCCACGAACGGGTCGTGCCCGTCCTTCCAATAGCGGTTGAATTCGGCATCGCTGCGGTCGGGCCGCTTGCGAATGGCGTATGTCAGCCTGGTCATCGTCAATCTCTCTTCAGCAGGCGGGAGTCAGGACGGTGGTGGCGCGCTCAGGCGTTGCGGGGTGAAGGGTTCGGCGAACAGCTCCTCGATGCCCATGTAGGGCCGCAGGATCACGGCCTCGGTGGTGAGGTACCCGGCCTCGACCATCGGGAAACCGTTGGCGACGTCATTGGCCTGCGCCTGGCTCTCCACCTCGGCGATCACGACCGCGCCCGAAAGATCCTCGAACAGCCAGGACTGGCGGAAGATGCCGGCGGCATAGAGTTCCCAGTTGCGGCGGGATTCGGCCTTGACCATCCCGACGACCGCGTCGAGCGTGGCCTTGGGCGTGAAGCGGAAGATGAGCAGCGCCTGCATGTCCCCGCGCCCGCTCAGGCCGGCGGCGCGGCGGCGAGCAGCTCGGGGATCGAGGAATGCGCCCCGAGCATCACCAGCGCCTGCGTGTAGGGCTGTTCATTGGCGAGCTTGCGGCGCAGTCCCTCGGTCACGCTCGCCTTGGCATAGCGCAGGACGAGGTGGTTCACCTTGAGCAGCCCGTCGGCGATCGCGTGGGCGCGGGCGAGGAGATTGGCGGCGGGCGCGAGATCGCCGATCGCGCCCAGCTCGTGCAGCGCCTGTGCGGTCAGCGTTTCGCCGGTGAGCAGGAAGCGCTTGGCGCGGGCATGGCCGAGCAGCAGCTCCCACATCACCTGCGCGTCGCCGCCCGGCACCTGGCCGCCGGTGAGGTGGAAATCCTGCACCCTGGCCTCGGGCACGGCGACCACGAGGTCGCTCGCCATCCAGATCTCGGCGTGCTGGAAAAGGTCGCCGTTGAGCGCGAGGATGATCGGCGCCTCGATATTGACCATGAAGCGCAGCGCGTTGTTGCCGCCATAGCGCCAGTTGTCGAGCATGTCGGGGCCAAAGCGCCCCAGCTCGCCGAGCAGGCTCTGCTGGCTGAGTTCCGCGCAGAACACATGGCCCGTTCCGGTGACGATGACCACGCGGTTGGCGCGGTCCTGCCCGATGTCGATGAAGAGGCGCGGCAGCAGGTCGCGCGTCTCGGCGGTCAGCACCCACGGCCCGCCATCGGTGTGGAAGGTGACGGTCAGCAGTCCGCGCTCGTCGCGTTCGAGCCGGGCGAAATGGGCATAGGCGGGGGCATAGGCGGGTGCGGTCATGCGTGTCGGCTCCTCAGGCGGTGCTGTGCAAGGTGTTGGCGAGCCGGGCACGCGCCTCGGCCGGGCTGATCTGGACATCGTAGAGCGGCGCGTCGCGCTCGAAGAGCGCGCCGGCGGCGAGCGGTCCGGCGTCCACGGCGACGAAGCGGGCGTCGGCGACCAAAGCGGACACGATCGCCTTGGCGTCGGCATCGTCGCCGCTGACGAGGATCGCCAAGCCTTGCGCGCCCGCGCCATTGGCGATTTCGACGATCACACCAGCGCGCATCATGTTGAACGCCTTGACGACGCGCGCGCCGGGAAGCGCCCGCGCGACAGTCTCCGAATGCGTGAGGCCAGCCGCCGTCGGCATCTGCCCGCCGCCATAGTCATTGGTCGCGTCGATCGCGATGCGGCCGGCGAAGGCCTCCGCCACCCCGCCGGCCAGCGCGACATGAAGGTCGGTCCAGCGCACCGCGATCAGCACGGCGTCGCCGAAGCGCACCGCTTCGATCGCCTGTCCGGCGCGGATGCCGTGGCCGGCACCATCGGCAAAGGCCTGCGCCCGCTCGATCGACCGCCCGGCCACCATCACCTCGTGCCCCGCCGAGGCCCAGAGCCGCGCCAGCGATCCGCCGATCGCGCCATGACCCAGTATGCCGATCCGCATCACCATCTCCTCAGGCGTCGGCCGACGACATTTTCGCGGACATGCCCCCATCGGCGGTGAGGAGCGCGCCGGTGACGTAGCTCGCCTCGTCGGAGAGCAGCCAGGCGATGACCTGCGCCAGCTCGCGCGGTCGGCCGACGCGTCCGAGCGGCACATTGGCGCGCATGAAGCCGCTCATGTCGCGCCCCTGGGTGAAGCGCTGGAACTGGGGCGTATCGACACCGCCCGAGACGACGCAGTTGACTCGCACGCCTTGCGGCCCGAGCTCCACCGCGAGCTGTCGGGTGAGCGCGTTGATCGCGCCCTTGGACGCGGTATAGGCGGACAGACCCGCGCCACCCTGCAAGCTCCAGAAGGATGAGACGAACAGCATCGAACCGCCCGGCTTGACGAGGTGCGGCACGCCGAAATGCGCCAGATGCCAGACACCCTTGAGATCGACAGCGATCACCCGGTCCATCTCGACGACGCTCATCGCCTCGATTGGCTGCACCTGCTGCTCGATGGCGGCATTGCCGACAAGATGGTCGACATGGCCGAAGCGCGCGACGGTCGCCGCGATCATCGCCTCGACGCTGGCGGGATCGGCGACGTCGAGCGCGACGGCGATCGCCTGACCGCCCGCCGCCTCGACAAGCGCGGCGACCGCCTCGCCCTCGGCGAGCTGCGGCCCGGTCACCACCACGCTGGCCCCCCGTTCGCCCAGCAGGAGCGCGGTCTCGCGGCCGATGCCGGCGGTCGAGCCGGTGATGACGACGACTTTGCCGGCGAGGCTCATGACGGTGTTTCTCCGGTCAGGAACGGAACCAGCGCGGCCGCCAGCGGCGCGGGCGCTTCCTCGGGAATGTAGTGGCCCGCGCCAGCGATCATCCCCTGGCGCGGGGCGAGGCAGATCTCGTCGGCAACGGCGTGGATCAGCGCGCCAAGCGGCGAGTACTCGCCATGGAGCGCGAGCACCGGCATGGCGAGGCGCGCGGCGGCGGCATCGGCGAAGTCGGCAATGTCCTGGGGAAAGGCGCGATAATAGCCGAAGCCCGCGCTCATCGCGCCGGGGGCCGCATAGGTGCGGACATATTCGTCGAGGTCGGCGTCGGTGATCGCGTGGGGATAGGCGCCGGTGAACCAGAAGCGCAGATAGTCCCGCTCGCGCCCGGCTGTCAGGATCTCGGGCAGATCCGGCACGGCGTGAAAGCCGAAATGCCAGGGCGCGAAGCCGGCAAGCGCGTTTACGGGCACGATCGGCGGCACGTCGAGCATCGCGAAAGCGCTCACGCGCTCTGGCGCGGCGCGCGCCATCGCATAGCCGACGGGCACGCCCATGTCGTGACCCACGATGGCGAAGCGGCCATGGCCGAGATGATCCATGAGCGCGAGCAGCGCCGCGCCGACCTGCCGCTTGGCATGGCTGCGCGCCGGCCGTTCGCTGTCGCCCAGCCCAGGGAGGTCGGGAATGACGAGCGCGAACCGCGCGGCGAGCAGCGGTGCCACCTTGCGCCACGACCATGCGGTGAGCGGCCAGCCGTGGAGCAAGAGCACCGGCGGGCCGCTGCCGAGCACCCGATAGGCGATCGCGGTCTCCCCCTGCGGCGCCCAGAGCGTGATGTTCCGAAGTCCGTCCATAGCTCGTTACGACAGCCTTTCACCGCGCTGCATATCCCACCGCGGTCCTATTGACGATCGAAAGCCCGGTCTCGGGCTGGATTGCGCAATCATGGCCGAACTTGCGCAAATGTGGGCGGCCCGATCGACGGACCATGCGCGCGGCGGCGCGATCGGATGCGTCGTCAGGCCGCGGCTTTTCCCGGAACGGCTTTGATGATAACGCCGAGGGACGTTTGTCCTTATCGTCCCCGCGCCTCTGGACAGGCCCGCGCCATGGGACGCGCCATCCCTGCGGCATGTCGTCCCGCGCCGCGCATGTCATGTCCTCAAAAGGGAGGAGAGATGCCCTTGGATGCCCCAGCCCTTGAGTTACTCGACAACCATCGGCAGGCACGGCGCAAGGGCGGCGTGCTTGATCCCGCAACGCCCATCCTTAGTGGGGCCGGGTTCTCCGCGCAGGTACTCGACGAGCACGATACCGAAACCGACGTGCCTGCGCTCGATCGGGGCGTGCTGATCCAGATCCTGTCGCATCGGCCGAGGGTCTGGACGGATCTGATGGGGCGCCGCACAGCCTTCGATGTGGCCAGCCACAGCTTTGTCTATGTGCCGGCAGGCCGGCCAAGCTGGTGGAAAGTGGCGGGCTGCGGCGGCTTGATGTTGCACATGACCTTCGATCATGCCCGCTTCCGCGCGTTGGCGGCCGATGAGGGGCCGGGCGGAGGCTGTGAGCCTGGGCCACTGATCTGCCGCCGGGACCGCACGCTCGACACGCTGACGCGGCTGTTGGTGGGCGAGATGCGATATCCGCGCCCCAATTCCCTGCTCACCGACGCGCTGGCGCTGAACATACAGATCGCCCTGCTGCGTCTGCCGGGCGGATTGCCGTCCGGCCTCGCCATGGGCGGCCTTGCCGGCTCGGTGTTGCGCCGTGTCGTGGACTATGTCGCGGCGAATCTCGCGCGCGACATCACGATGGCGGAGCTGGCCGGGATCGCCGGCCTGTCGCCCTATCATTTCGCCCGCGCGTTCAAGCGGTCGACCGGCGTTCCGCCGCACCGCTACCAGATCATGCTGCGGGTCGAGCGCGCCAAGGAACTGCTTGCCCACAGCACGTGGCCGATTACCGATATCGCGGCCGCCATCGGCTATGACGACCCCGGCCAACTGGCGCGAATCTTCCGCAGGGAGGTGGGGACGACGCCCTCGCGCTACCGCCGCGAGGTGCGGGATTGAGCAGCCAGGCGGCGCGATAGCGGCGACTTTCGACTCCGAAATGGTGCGGGCGACTCCGAAATGGTGCGGGCGGTCGGACTCGAACCGACATGTATTGCTACGGCGGATTTTGAGTCCGCTGCGTCTACCATTTCGCCACGCCCGCGCCGGATGCCGCCGATCGCCCGCGTTCCGGCCGCATCCGAGCCGCACCTAGCGCGTTTTGAGCGGCTCCGCGAGCCCCTACGGACCAATTCGCGATCTGCTGTCTCGACGCCCCGGCGACGCCCTTCTCGCGCGACCATGACCGCGCGCGAAACGCGCCGCCGGCAACGGTGCGCTGGCCCTCTCGCGGGCCGCTTCCGACTTAACGAAGTTTATAGCATTTCGTGAAAACGTCGGCGGAACCAAGCGCTTAAGCGCACCCAGACGCGCATCAGGGTCGACCATGCCGATGAACCAGCACGCCTCGCCAGTCCTGCCCGCATTCCCCCCCAGGCCGCTGACGGTCGCCGCGAGCCGCCATGCCCGACGCCGTCGCGTGGCGCTCCGGCCGGGGCTCCTCCTGCCGTGCCTCTGCGCCCTCGGGCTCTCCGCCGCCGCGACCGGGGCGCGCGCCGAGACGGGAGACGAGTCGGCCGCGCCCGCCGCCGCGCCGGCCGCGGCCCAGCCGGAAATCCTCCTGGGTGACGTCGTCGTCACCGTCCGCCGCAAGTCGGAAAAGCTCCTCGACGTGCCCGCCGTCGTGACGGCGATGAGCGGCGCCGAGCTCAGCCATCGCCACATCGACACGGTGGCGGACGCGCTCCGCGTCACCGGCCTCGTCAGCGTCTCATCGCCCTATGGCGAGGCGGGCGCGCCGAACAGCACCATTCGCGGCGTAACCTCGACCGACTTCTCGCAGAACCAGAGCAAGCCCATCGCGATGTATATCGACGAGGGGGTCAAGAACTTCCTGCTGCTCGAGGCCACCCCGCTGTTCGACATCGAGCGCGTCGAGGTGCTCGCCGGCCCGCAGGGCACGCTCTACGGCAAGAACGCGTCGGGCGGCGCGGTCAACATCATCAGCAGGACGCCGACATTCCGCACCAATGGCTATGTGACGGTGGGCTTCGGCAATTTCGGCCGCCGGACGGCCCAAGGCGCGGTCGAGCTGCCGCTGGTCAACGACGTGCTCGGCGCGCGGGTCGCGGTCTATTACGCGAAGGACGACGGCAAGCTTACCAACCGCCTCGTTCCCGGCGAAAATGGCGACCAGACCGACGTCCTCGCCCTGCGCGCGGCGCTGCGCTTCCAGCCGGCCGTGAACCTCGACGCCACCTTGCGCTTCAGCCATGTCCGTGTCTCGGGCCGCGACAACGTGGCCCAGGCCGGCAACGTCGACTATGACGTGGCCAATCTCTCCAACATCGCCGCCATCCCCGGCGCCAGCCGGGAGGGCCTGGGCTTCTACGACATCGCCGCGCCGTTCGTGCCCCAGCGCATCCTGCGCTCCAACAATGTCAACCTGCAGCTGCGCTTCTACGCGGGCTCGCGCTTCGACGTGACCTCGATCACCACCTATGACTGGGGCGAGCAGGGAGAGCGGATCGTGCCCGACATCCCGGTGGCCAGCTATTATGGCCAGCAGGATGCCCCGCACGCCCGCCAATTCGTCCAGGATGTGCGCGCGCACTACACCATCCCCGACGTCGTCGACCTCCAGGCCGGCGCCTTCTACAGCCACGATTATATCGAGAATTTCGTCCAGTATATCTTCAATCAGGATCCGCGCTGCGGGCCGGCGTGCGACTTCGGCCTCGGCCTGGGAGGCACCGGCTTCTACGAGACCTTCAGCTTCCGGCAGCGCCGCGACAGCTATGCCGCCTATCTCAAGGGCGAGGCGCCGATCACCAGGACCATCAAGATCAGTGCCGGCCTGCGCCATAGCTGGGACGACATCGCGATCTACGACTATAACAGCGTGCTTGGCGACTCCGCCCAGCCCTTCGGCCTCCAGACCATCATCGACGAGGCGCGCGACGCCCGGTTCCAGAACATCAGCCTGGAGGCCGGCGTCAACTGGCAACCCGGCCCGCGCACGCTGTTCTATCTCAACTATCGCGAGGGCTATCGCACCGGCGCGTTCAACGGCGGGGCCGCGCAGTCGCCCGACGAACTCACCACCGCCCCGCCCGAGCAGACCAGGGTGTTCGAACTGGGTGCCAAGGCGGCGCTGTTCGACGGCCGGCTCACCATCACGTCCGACGTGTTCATCCAGAAATACAAGGACCAGCAGGTTCTGATCCCGTCTTCCGAAGGCGGTACGGTGCTCTTTCCGCTGCGGTCCATTCCCAAGGCGCGCATCCGCGGCTTCGAGTTCAACGCCGTTGCCGAGCCGGCGCACGGGATCGTCCTGATGGGCAATCTCAGCCTGCTCGATCCGGTCTATGTCAACGGCATCGTCGGAGACATTTCCGTCACCGGCAATCAGATGACCAACGCGCCGAAGATCAATCTCAATCTGAACGCGGACGTCGGCCTCTACGACCAGGGCGGCACGAATGTCAGATTCAACCTCAACGGCAACTATCGCTCGCGACTATATTTCGATGCCTATAATTCGCGGAGCACGTCGCAGCGGCCCTATTGGCTGGTCGATGGCCGGCTGAGCCTGACCCGCGACCAGTTCAAGCTGTCTTTCCACGTCAACAACCTCTTCAACAAGAAGTATATCGTCTACAGCTTCGTGGAGCAGCCCATTCTCGGCTGGGACTATCTCATCCGCGGCTCGCCGCGCTCTTATGGCGCGGATCTGAGCTACAGCTTCTGACGGCACGGGAGGACCGGGCCATGCTGGCCGCGCGAGCGGTCGCCCGTCTCGCCCGGCATCGCCTCGTCCCGCCTCGGAGCCTGTGGTCAGCGCTCGGCGCGGGCCGATGTCGACGCGCCGGGCTGGCGGCGCTCAGCAGTCGAGCGTCGTCTCCCGCTCCCAGTCGGTGAGGTGGCGGGCATAGTCGTTCCACTCGCCCTGCTTGAGCTTGAGATAGGCGGTCACCGTGTCGCCGAGCGCGGCGCGCAGCGTGAAAGAGCCCTCCAGTTCGCGCAGCGCGTCGAGCAGGTTGAGCGGCAGCTTCGGCGCGTCGGCGGCGCGGTGGCCCTCCGTGTACATGTTGAAGTCGCATCGCGGCCCCGGATCGCGCTGCTTGGCGAGCCCGTCGAGGCCCGCCGCCAGGACGGCGGCAGGCATCAGGTAGGGATTGGCCGCGCCATCGGCGAGGCGCAGCTCGAAACGGTCACCCTCCGGCACGCGGATCATGTGCGTCCGGTTGTTGCCGGTCCAGGTGATCGAATTGGGCGACCAGGTGGCGCCGGAGAGCGTGCGCGGCGCGTTGATCCGCTTGTAGCTGTTGACCGTGGGATTGCAGAAGGCGGCAAGCGCGGCGGCGCTGTTCAGCACCCCGCCAATGAAGTGCATCCCGGTTGGCGAGAGCCCCCCGCCCTCGCCGACGAAGACATTGGCGCCATCCTTCCACATCGACACATGCATGTGGCAGCCATTGCCGGTGAGGTTGACGAACGGTTTGGGCATGAAGGTCGCGCGCAGCCCGTGCTTTTCCGCGATCGACTTGACCATGAACTTGAAGAAGGCGTGGCGGTCGGCGGTCACCAGCACGTCGTCATAATGCCAGTTCATCTCGAACTGGCCGTTCGCGTCCTCGTGATCGTTCTGATACGGACCCCAGCCGAGCGCCTGCATCGCGTCGCAAATCTCGGTGATGACGTCATAGCGCCGCATCAGCGCCTGCTGGTCGTAACAGGGCTTCACCTGCGTGTCGGCGCCGTCGGCGATGCCGGTGCCGTCGGGCGAGATCAGGAAGAACTCGCATTCGACCCCGGTTTTCAGCTGGTATCCGAGCGCCGCCGCCTGCGCGATCTGGGCCTTGAGGGTATTGCGCGGCGCATGATCGACGGGCTTGCCCTCCATCCACAGGTCGGCGGCGAGCCAGCCGACCTCGGGCTTCCAGGGGAGCTGGATCAGGCTCTCGGGATCGGGCCTGGCGAACAGGTCGGGATGCGCCGGCGTCATGTCGAGCCAGGTGGCAAAGCCGGCGAACCCCGCCCCGTCGCGCTGCATTCCCCCGATCGCCGAGGCCGGCACCAGCTTGGCGCGCTGGTTCCCGAACAGGTCGGTGTAGGAGATGAGGAAATACTGGATGTCGCTTTTCGCGGCCACGTCCGCCAGATCAATCGCCATGCCCCGTCCCCTACCCCTTGCGTTCGTCAGAACCGGCCGCTGCCGGGAATCCAGTCGGTGCCCGCCAGCGGCACCCGCGCCATCGCCGCCGCCTCGATCGTCAGCGCAACCAAGTCCTCGGGCTCGAGATTGTGGAGATGGCTCTTGCCGCAGGCGCGCGCGATCGTCTGCGCCTCGAGCGTCATGACGGCGAGGTAGTTGGCGAGCCGCCGTCCCGCGAGCACCGGGTCGAGACGCGCCGCCAACGCCGGGTCTTGCGTCGTGATGCCCGCCGGGTCGCGCCCCTCCTGCCAGTCGTCATAGGCGCCGGCGGTGGTGCCGAGCGCCTGATACTCGGCCTCATGGCGCGGATCATTGTCACCCAGCGCCACCAGCGCCGCCGTCCCGATCGCCACCGCGTCGGCGCCGAGCGCCAGCGCCTTCGCCACGTCGGCGCCGTTGCGGATGCCGCCCGAGACGATGAGCTGCACCTTGCGGTGCATCCCCAGTTCCTGCAGCGCCTGCACCGCCGGGCGGATCGCGGCGAGGATGGGAATGCCGACATGCTCGATGAACACGTCCTGCGTCGCCGCCGTCCCGCCCTGCATCCCGTCGAGCACGACGACGTCGGCGCCCGCCTTCACCGCCAGCGCGACGTCATAATAGGGCCGCGTCGCGCCGACCTTCACATAGATGGGCTTTTCCCAGCCGGTAATCTCGCGCAGCTCCTCGATCTTGATCTCGAGGTCGTCGGGGCCGGTCCAGTCGGGATGGCGGCAGGCCGATCGCTGGTCGATCCCCTTGGGCAGCGTCCGCATCTCGGCGACGCGATCAGAGATTTTCTGGCCGAGCAGCATCCCGCCGCCGCCGGGCTTGGCGCCCTGCCCGATCACGATTTCGATCGCGTCCGCCTTGCGCAGGTCGTCGGGGTTCATGCCGTAGCGCGAGGGGAGATACTGGTAGACGAGGATTTCGGACTGCCCGCGCTCCTCGGGCGTCATGCCGCCGTCGCCGGTGGTGGTCGACGTGCCGGCGAGGCTCGCGCCGCGCCCCAGCGCTTCCTTCGCCTGGCCGGAGAGCGCGCCAAAGCTCATGCCGGCGATCGTGACCGGGATTTTAAGGTGGATGGGCTTGGACGCAAAGCGCGTGCCGAGCCAGACATCGGTCGCGCATTTCTCGCGATAACCCTCGAGCGGGTAACGGGACACCGACGCGCCGAGGAACAGCAGATCGTCGAAATGCGGCAGCTTGCGCTTGGTGCCGCCGCCGCGAATGTCGTAGATGCCCGTCGCGGCCGCGCGCCGGATCTCGGCGAGCGTCGCCGGATCGAACGTCGCCGAAAAGCGCGGCGGGGTGCGCGGGATGTCGCTGTCCATCAATAATCCCCCGCATGATCGACATGGAAGTTGTAGAGCCTGCGGGCCGAACCGTAGCGGCGGAAGCCCTCGACCGGCACGTCCTCATAACCCGCCGTATCGAGCAGGCCGCGTAGCTGCGCGCGATGCTCGTCGCGCATCGCCTTTTCGATGCAGTCGCTGCCGAGGCTCTCGACCGTGCCGCGCACATAGAGACGCGCCTCGTAGATCGAGTCGCCGAGCGCCGGGCCGGCATCGCCCAGCACGACGAGCGCGCCCGCCTGCGCCATGAAGGCGCTCATCGCGCCGATCGAGCCGCCCACGACGATGTCGATGCCTTTCATCGAGATGCCGCACCGCGCCGCGGCGTTGCCTTCGATCACCAGCAGCCCGCCATGCGCGGTGGCGCCGGCCGACTGGCTCGCGTCGCCCTTCACCCGCACGAGCCCCGACATCATGTTCTCGGCGACGCCGACGCCGGCATTGCCCTCGACGATCACCGTCGCGCGCTGGTTCATGCCCGCGCAGTAATAGCCGGCATGGCCCGCGATCTCGACGGTCACCGGCGCGTTGAGGCCGACCGCGATGGCGTGCGCGCCACCGGGATTGGCGATCCGCCAGCGCGTCTCGTTGGTGTCGGGAGCGAGCGCCTGCAACGCCGCGTTGATCGCGCGTCGACCCTCGCCCCCGACATCCACCTGCCGCATCAGTGCCGCTCCCAGACATAGACGCGCGCCGGCTCGGGCTCGAAGAGATGGGCCTGTTCGATGCCCGGCAGGCCCGCGAGCGCGCGGAACTCCGATCCGAAGGCGACATAATCGTCGGTCTCCGCCATGACCGCCGGCTTGCACGCGATCGGATCGCGCAGCACGGCAAAGCCGCTCTCGGTGCCGACGACGAAGGTGAAGAAGCCGTCGAGATCGTCGAGCGCCGCCTCCAGCGCCTGTTGCAGGCTCGCGCCCTCGCGCAGCCGCCAGCTCAGATATCCGGCGGCCACCTCGCTGTCATTGTCGGTGGCAAAGGCCATCCCCTCGCGCTCGAGCGTGCGGCGCAGGCTGCGGTGATTGCTGAGCGAGCCGTTGTGGACGAGGCACTGGTCGGGGCCGGTGGAAAAGGGATGCGCGCCATCGGTCGTCACCGCGCTTTCGGTCGCCATGCGGGTGTGGCCGATGCCGTGCGAGCCGCTCATCGCGGGGAGGCCGAAGCGCTGCGCGACGGCGGCGGGGAGGCCGACCTCCTTGTAAAGCTCCATTCGCCGTCCGGTGCCGATCACGACGAGGTCGGAGCGCTGGGTCGCCAGCCAGCCGCGCGCGGCCTCCACGCTCGCCTGCGGGATCGCGAGCACGGCGTGGCTGTCATGCAGCACCGCCTCAACGGGCGTGCCCAGCGCCTGCGACAGCGCTCCCGCCAATCCGCCGAGCGCCGGGCCGCGCACCGTCAGCTTCACCCTGTCCGCCGCGCCGCCGGCATAGACGGCGAAGCCGGCGCTGTCCGGCCCGCGATCACTCATCCGCTCGAGCATCGGCGCGAGCAGTCGGCCGAGCTGCGGCTCGAGCGCGCGGTTCTTAAGAAACAGGCCGACAATGCCGCACATTTGTTCCGTCCTTTCGCACCCGGACGCTATAGGGCTCCTGACCTCCGGTCAAGAACAATAGTTTCCTGTGAAGAAATCAACTCTCCGTGCGCGGATAGATGATGATCGAGAGGTATCGGGTCTCGCCCGCGCTCACCGCCGCCGGTCCGTGCAGCGCGCTGCTGTCGAAGAGCAAGGCGTCGCCGGGCTTCAGATCATAAGTGTCGCTGCCGTGGCGATACTGCACCGCCCCGCTCAGCATGTAGATGAACTCGACCCCGGCGTGGCGGAAGCCGGTGTGCGGCACCGCATTGTCGCGCAGCGTGATGAGATAGGGCTCGACCGCCAGCTCGCCGCGCAGGGCATGGCCGAGCAACTGGTAGACATGGCCGACCTTGGTCCCGCGCCGGTCGATGGTGAGCCCCTGCCCGGCCGGCACATAGGAACAGTCCTGCCGCTCCTCGAACGAGGCGAAGAGCGAGGACAGCGGCACCTGCAGCGCGGTTGCGATCGCGTGCAGAGTCGAGAGCGAGGGCGAGATGCCGCCATTCTCGATCTTGGAGAGCATCCCGTTGGATATGCCCGCCGCGCCGGCAAGATCCGCCACCGAGAGATCGTGCTGGCGGCGCAACGAGCGGATCTGGTGGCCGAGCGCCCGCTCGAGCGTCCGCGCGTCGGCTGGCGGCGCGGCGGAACCGCTGCTCGGCTCGGGCGTGGCGGTGGGGGTGCGGCGAGACGTGACGGCGGGCTCCTGCGGTGATGTCCCATGCATAACGGGCTTTGCCTGCCGTTCAAGCCACGCGCCGCTCAGCCGCCCCGCCCCGCCGCCGGCCAGTCGAGCCAGCGGCGGAAGCTCTCCGCATAGCTGCGGAACGTCGCGATCTCGTAGCCTGGGGTGTCGTCGAGCTGCCACAACACCACGCCAATATGGGCGATCACGCTCACCGCCGCGCTGCCGGGCGCGAAGCGCGCGGGGTGGAGGTCGACCGGCAGGCCGCGCTGGAGGAGCCGCCGCGCGTGGGTGCCCGAGAGACGGAGGACGCCGTAGCCCCCCGACTGGTCGCTGACCGAGGCGAGGCCCGCCAACCGATCGCGCAGCATCGCCGCCCAGGGATCGGGCGCGGGATCGGCAATGGCGAGCCAGACGCCCGGCCCCGTCCCGATCATCCGCAGCGATGCATCGCCTGTCCAGCCCGGCGCGTCGCGGAGCGCCACCCCGAGCCGCTCGCCGATGGCGTCGGCCGTCACGCCCTTGCGCGCCTGGATGGTGGCGATTGCCAGGCCGGGACGGTCCTCGATCAGCAGGTCAGCCACGCAGCCGCGCTCCTTCGGGATCGTAAAAGACGGGGCCGCACACCAGCGCCTCGACATCGCCGCCGCGCACCGGATCGTGGACGATGATCCGCTCGCCATGCCGCTCCGGCCCGTGGCGCAGCAGCGCGAGCGCGATCGGCAGGCCGAGCGTGGGGGAAAAGGCGGCGGAGGTCACATAGCCCTCGTCATTGGCCGCGACCGCGGGTTTGCCGGGCGGGAGGAGATGCGCGCCGGCGCGGATGCGCGAACGGCCATCGACCGGCTTCAGGCCGATAAGCCGGGGCCGCTCGGGCGCGGTGAGCGCGGGGCGCAGCGCCATCTCCCGGCCGATATAGTCCTTCTTGCCCGACATCATCCGGTGGAGGCCAAGATCGTGCGCGGTCGTCTGGCCATTGAGTTCACCGCCCGCGACATGGCCTTTCTCGATCCGCATCACGCCCAGCGCCTCGGTGCCATAGGGCGTGACGCCGAAATCCGCGCCCGCCGCGAGCAGCGCCCGCAGCAGCGCCTCGCCCCGATGCGCCGGCACGGCGATCTCATAGGCCAGCTCGCCCGAGAAGGAGACGCGGAACAGCCGCGCGTCGTGCCCCTGCCAACGGCACTCGGCCGCCGCCATGAAGGCGAAGGCCGCGTCGGAGACATCCAGATCAGGCAGCACCCGCGCGATCAACGCGCGCGATCGCGGCCCCGCCACCGCATAGGTCGCCCACTGCTCGGTCACCGACACCGCCTGCACGTCGAGGTCGGGCCAGAGCACCTGCCGCGCGAAATCGATCGCCTGCATCACGCGCGCGGCGTTGACCGTCGTGGTGGTGACGTAAAAACGATCCTCGGCGAAGCGGGTCACCGTGCCGTCGTCGAAGACGAAACCATCCTCGCGCAGCATGACGCCGTAGCGCGCCTTGCCGACGGCGAGCCCGGCGAACCCGTTGATGTAGAGCCGGTCGAGCAGCGCCCCCGCGTCCGGCCCCTGCACGTCGATCTTGCCGAGCGTCGAGACGTCGCACAGGCCGACGCCCCCCCGCGTCGCGCGCACCTCGCGGTCGACGCTCTCGCGCCAGTCGCGCTCGCCGGGACGGGCGAACCATTGCGCGCGCTTCCACTGGCCGGCGTCGGTGAAGGTCGCGCCGTTCGCCGCTGCCCAGTCGTGCGCGGCGGTGCGGCGCACGGGGCGGAAATCGGCCTCGCGGTGGAAGCCGGCAAAGGCGCCGATCGGCACCGGCTGCCAGGGCGGGCGCGCGCGGATCGTCCCCACTTCGCCGAGCGAGCGGCCGGTCGCGGCGGCGAGCAGCGCATGGCCGTTGAGCTGGCTCGTCTTGCCCTGATCGGTCGCCATGCCGAGCGTCGTGTAGCGCTTCAGATGCTCGACCGAGGCGAAGCCCTCGCGCGCCGCCAGCGCGACATCGCTGTCGGTGACGTCATGCTGAAAATCGACGAACGCCTTGGCGGGGTAGCGGCACGGCGCCGGATGCGCGCCGATCGTGCCTGGCTCGTCGTCAGCCTGGAAGCGCGGCAGGTCGGGAAGCGGCCGGCCCAGCGCCGCGACCGCCCCGGCCGCCTTCGTCACGCCCTCGGCGAGCGCGGCGGCGAGCGTCCACTGCCCGGCGGCCGCTCCCGCCGCGACCAGCCCCGGCGGCGCCTTGTCGATCAGGAACGCCTGATGCGCCGCCGACCAGCGCGGCGCGTCGCCCAGATGCGCGCCGAGCCCGATCGCCGGGTTCCACCCCCCGCTCATCGCGAGCAGATCGGCCTCGACGGGGAGCGTGCGCCCCTCCGCCGTCTCGATCGTCACCCGGCGCAGCGGCGATCCGTGCGCGGCGATGACGCGGGCGCCGGCGTAAACGGGTCCGTCATGCCGCCCCAGCGGCGGGTCGGAGCGCGTATCGACGATCGCGGCGATCTCAACCCCCGCGCGATGCAGATCATCCACCGTGTCCCAGCCGCTGTCGCCAGTGGTGAAGACCACCGCCCGGCGCCCCGGCGCCACGGCATAGCGGTTGAGATAGGTCGAGACCGCTCCCGCCATCATGACGCCGGGCCGGTCGTTGCCGCCGAAGACCAGCGGCCGCTCGATCGCGCCGCCGGCGAGGATCGCGCGCGGCGCGACGATCTTCCAGTAGCGCATCCGGCGCGGATCGTCGGCCAGCGTCTGCACGGCGCCGTAGAGGTGCCCGTCATAGGCACCGAAGACGCTGGTGCGGGTGAGGACGCGCACATCGGGCATCGCCGCCAGCTCGGCCAGCGCCGCGTCGGCCCAGGCGGCGCCGGTCATGCCGTCGATCGTCCGCCGCTCCGCGAGCAGCCGGCCGCCGGTGCGGACATCCTCGTCGGCGAGGATGACGCGCAGCCCCGCCCGCCCCGCCGTCAGCGCCGCCGCCAGCCCCGCCGGTCCGCCGCCGATCACCAGAAGGTCGCAAAAGCCGTGCTCGCGATCATAATGCGTCGGGTCGGGCGCGGTCGGCAGCGCGCCGAGCCCGGCGGCGCGGCGGATCAGCGGCTCGTAGAGCTTTTCCCACAGCCGCGCCGGCCACATGAAGGTCTTGTAGTAGAAGCCCGCGACGAACAGCGGCGCGAACCACTGGTTGATGCCCAGGAGGTCGAAGCCGAGCGACGGCCAGCGGTTCTGACTCGCCGCGACCAGCCCCTGTGCGAGCGGCGCCGTCGTCGCGCGGCTGTTGGGGATGGCGGCGTCGCCCTCGCCCACCGTCACCAGAGCATTGGGCTCCTCCGGCCCGGCGGTCAGGATGCCGCGCGGCCGGTGATATTTGAACGACCGCCCGACGAGCCGCACATCGTTGGCGAGCAGCGCGGAGGCGAGCGTGTCGCCTTCGAACCCCTCATAGGCCCGCCCGTCGAAGGTGAAGCGCAGCGTCGTCGCACGATCGATGAGCCCGCCTTGGGCGAGCCGGCTCATCGCGGCCACGCCCGCGCCGGCACCGCGCCGTCGATCGCATGGCTGCGCGTATCGCGCCGCACCACGATCCACGTCCGGCACCCCTGCGCGTGGTACCAGAGCTCGTCGATCGGCCCGGCGGGATTGTCGCGCAGGTAGAGCCGATCGACCGCTTCGGGCTCACGCAGCGCCGCCGCGTCGCCGCGATAGACGAACTCGTGCGCGTCGCGCTCTCCGCAATAGGGGCAAGGGATGTGCATCGCGGCCTCAGTGCAGATTGGGTTGGGCGCCCTGGCCCTTTTCGTCGATGACGAGCCCGCGCCCGAAGCGATCGAGCCGGTAGGCGGTGGCGGCGGGATGCGGCGCGCCCGTGGCGATGAGATGCGCGAAGCACAGGCCGGAGGCGGGCGTCGCCTTGAACCCGCCATAGCACCAGCCGGCATTGACGAAGAGGCCGGGCACCGGCCCCCGGTCGATGATCGGCGAGCCGTCCATGCTCATGTCCATGATCCCGCCCCAGCTTCGCAACAGCCGCGCGCGGCCGATCATCGGCATGATCGCCATGCCGCCCTCGCACACGTCCTCGACGACGGGCAGGTTCCCGCGGCTCGCATAGCTGTTGTACCCGTCGATATCGCCGCCGAAGACGAGGCCGCCCTTGTCCGACTGGCTGATGTAGAAATGCCCCGCGCCATAGGTGATGACGCCGGGGATGACGGGCTTGAGCCCCTCGCTCACGAACGCCTGGAGCACATGGCTCTCGATCGGCAGGCGAAATCCGGCCAGCGCCGCCACGCGCGAGCTGTTGCCCGCCACCGCCATGCCGACGCGCCCCGCGCCGATCGTGCCCCGGCTGGTCTCGACGCCCGTCACCTGTCCGCTCGCATCGCGCAGGAAGCCGGTGACCTCGCAATTCTGGACGATGTCAACGCCCAGCGCGGAGGCGGCGCGCGCATAGCCCCAGGCGACCGCGTCGTGCCGGGCGGTGCCACCGCGTCTCTGGAGCAGCCCGCCGACGATCGGGAAGCGCTCCGCCTCGAAATTGAGGAACGGCGCGTGGCGCCGCACCCCCTCCCGATCGAGCAGCTCGGCATCGACGCCATGGAGCCGCATCGCATTGCCGCGCCGGGCATAGGCGTCGCGCTGCGCGTCGCTGTGGCAGAGGTTGAGCACGCCGCGCTGGCTCACCATCGCGTTGTAATTAAGTTCCTGCTCGAGCCCTTCCCACAACTGCATCGACAGCTCGTAGAACGGGATGTTGCCGTCCAGGAGGTAATTGGAGCGGATGATCGTCGTGTTGCGGCCGACATTGCCGCCGCCGATCCAGCCCTTTTCGAGCACCGCGACGTTGGCGAGGCCGTAGCGGCTGGCGAGGTAAAAGGCCGTGGCGAGGCCATGGCCGCCGCCACCGATGATGACGACGTCATAGGCCGGCCGGGGCGCCGCGTCGCGCCAGGCGGGCGACCAGCCGCGATGGCCGCGCAGCGCCTCGCGCATCAGCGTCCACACCGAATAATGCCGCGTCACGCCCGCCTCCTCGACCGCGCCCGATCCTAGCGTTAAAGCAGGGGTTGGAATGACTGAAAGCGACATCTCCTTGACCCTGAACGACCGCGAGCGCCCGACCCGGATCGACGTCCTGCTGATCGACGGTTTTGCGCTCATGTCGCACGCCGCCGCGACCGAGCCGTTCCGCGCCGCCAACATTCTCTCCGGCCGCACGCTTTATGCATGGCGTCACGTGGCGCTTGACGGGCAGAGCGCTTTCGCCTCGAACGGTCTGCGCCTCGCGGTCGACGGCGGCTGCTGCACGAAGCCCGACCCCGATCTCGTGATCGTCGTCGCCGGCGGCGATCCGACCCGCTTTGCCGAGCCCCGCGCGCTCGCCTGGCTCCGCGCGGTCGCGCGCCGGGGCGCGACGATCGCCGGCGTGTCGGGCGGCCCCTGGCTCCAGGCGCAGGCGGGGCTGCTCGACGGGCGCGCGGCGACGATCCACTGGGAGCATCAGCCCGCGTTCCGCGAAGCCTTTCCGCGCGTCACGCTTCGCCCGACGCTGTTCGTGATCGACGGGCCGCAGGTGAGCTGCGCGGGCGGCACCGCCGGGCTCGACATGGGCGTCGAACTCATCGCCCGCGCGCACGGCCGCGCGCTCGCGCGGCGCGTCGCCGACTGGTTCATCGGCACCGGCGAGCGCCCGGCGGCAGCCAGCCAGCGCACCGGCCTCGCCGAACGCTACGGCGTCGCCCACCCGCCGCTGCTCCGCGCGCTCGCGCATATGGAAGCGCGGATCGAGGAGCCGGCGGGTCGCGCCGCCATCGCCCAGGTTGCCGGCGTTTCGGTGCGCCAGCTCGAGCGGCTGTTCGCAGGCCAGCTCGGCACCACGCTCGGCCGCGCCTATCTGGCGATGCGGCTCGATCAGGCGGCGCATCTCGTCCGCTCGACGCCGCTGTCACTAGCGGAAGTCGCGGCGGCGACGGGCTTTGCCAGCACCGCCCACTTCTCCCGCGCCTTCCGCGCCCGCCACGGCCAGCCGCCGCTCGCCCTGCGCCGCACGCATCTGGCCGGCGGTTAGAGGCTGCGGGCGATGATCTCCTTCATCACCTCGTTCGACCCGCCATAGATCGTCTGCACCCGCGCATCGACATAGGCGTCGGCGATCGGGTAATCCATGATGTAGCCATAGCCGCCGAAGAGCTGGAGGCATTCGGCGACGACCTCGTTCTGGCTGTTGGCGAGCCACAGCTTGCCGATGGCGGCCGTGGTGGCGTCGAGATCGCCCCGCGCGAGCCGCTCGATGCAGTGGTCGAGGAACACGCGGCCGATCGTCGCCAGTGTCTTGACCTCCGCCAGCTTGAAGCGGGTGTTCTGCAGGTCGATGAGTTTGCCGCCGAACAGTTTGCGGCTCTTGGCATGGTCGACGGTCATCGCCAGCGCCGCCTCGATCGCCGCCTGCGCGCGCACCATGATCATCGTGCGCTCATAGGGGAGGTCGGCCATGAGCTGAAAGAAGCCCTGACCTTCCTGCGCGCCGAGCAGCTGGCCGCAGGGCACGCGCACGTCGCTGAAGAACAGTTCCGCCGCCTCCTGCCCCTTCATCCCCATCTTGTCGAGCAGCTTGCCGACCGAGAAGCCGGAGAGGTCCGCCGTCTCGACGAGGACGATCGACATGCCCCGCGCGCGCTGCGCCGGGTCGGTCTTGCAGACCAGACCGACCAGATCGGCGCTGTATCCGTTGGTGATGAAGGTCTTGCTGCCGTTGATGACATAGTCGTCGCCGTCCCTGATCGCGCTGGCGCGGATCGACTGCAGGTCGGAGCCCGCCCCCGGCTCGGTCATCGCGATCGCACCGATCATCTCGCCGCGCGCCATGGCGGGCAGATAGCGCGCCTTCTGCGCCGCGGTGCCGTGGCGTGCGATGTACTGGGCGAGGATGTTGTGCACCGCCCGCCCCCAGGCGCTGCTGTTGGCGCGCGCCAGCTCCTCGGACAGCACCACCTCATAGCGGAAGTCGCCGCCCATGCCGCCATGCTCGGCCGGCACGTCGGTGAGCAGCAGCCCCGCTTCCCCCGCCTTGAGCCAGAAGGCGCGGTCGACATGCTTCTGCGCCCGCCAGCGCGGCTCGTTCGGCGTGACCTCGCGCTCGATGAAGCGACGCACCGAATCGCGGAACAGCGCCAGCTCCTCGGTCATCCAGGGCGAGGCATTGTCGGTCATGTCAGGCCGCCATGCCGGCGAGCCGCCCCGTGATGATCGCCTCGGCCTCCGCCATGATGCGATCGACGAGAACCTGCACCGTCGGCACGTCATGGATGAGGCCTTGCACCATGCCGGCGGTCCAGATACCGCCGTCGACATCGCCCCCGGCCATGGCCGCCATGCCGCGCTTGCCGGCGACCAGGTGCTGCACGTCGGCGAAGGTAGCGCCCCCGCGCCGCTCGATCGCGACCACTTCCTCGCTCACCGCGTTGCGCATCACGCGCGCGGTGTTGTGGAGGGTGCGAAAGATGAGCCGGGTATCGCGCTCGTCATTCTCCACCATGCGCTGCTTGAAGGCGTGATGGATCGGCGCCTCCTGCGTGGCGCAGAAGCGCGTGCCCATGTTGATCCCGTCGGCGCCCAGCGCCAGCGCCGCGACCAGCCCGCGTCCGTCGGCAAACCCGCCCGACGCGATCATTGGCACCCGCACCTTGTCGGCGGCCGCCGCGATGAGGACGAGGCCGGGCACGTCGTCCTCGCCGGGATGGCCGGCACATTCGAACCCGTCGATCGAGATCGCGTCGACCCCCATCCGCTCGGCCGAGAGCGCATGGCGCACGGCAGTGCATTTGTGGATCACCTTGACGCCATGCCGCTTGAAATGGTCGACATGCTCCTGCGGCTTGTAGCCCGCCGTTTCCACGATGCCGATGCCGGCCTCGATGATGACCTGGCGGTACTCGGCATAGGGTGGCGGGGTGATGGTGGGGAGGATGGTGAGGTTGACGCCGAAGGGCTGGTCGGTGAGCGCGCGCGTCCGCGCGATCTCCTGCGCCAGCGCCTCGGGCGTGGGCTGGGTCAGCGCGGTGAGGAAGCCGAGCGCGCCGGCATCGGCGACGGCCGCGACCAGTTCGGCCTTGCCGACCCACTGCATCCCCCCCTGCACGATCGGGTGGCGGATGCCGAAAGCCTCGGTGAAGCGGGTCTTGAGCGCCACGGGTCGCGTCTCCTTCAGGTCGGTCAGGTGATGATGCCGCGCGCGGCGAGGCGCGCGATCTCGCCAGGGTCGATGCCCAGCTCCGCGAGCACCGCGGCGGTGTCGGCACCGGCGCGCGGCTTGGCACGGGGCGGGTCGGCGGACGTGCGGCTGAAGCGCGGGGCCGGGGCGTTCTGGCGGTAGCCGCCCACGTCGACATAGGCGCTGCGCGCACGGTTGTGCGGGTGGACGGGCGCTTCGTCGAGGCGCAGCACGGGCGCGAAGCAGACGTCGCCGCCTTCCAGCCGCGCGCACCATTCGTCGCGGGTGCGGGTGCGGAAGCGCTCGGCGACGATCGCCTTGAGCGCCGGCCAGCACCCGCGATCCTCACGCCCAGGGGCAAAGGCGGCCGCGCCGAACATGTCCCGGTCAAGCTCGAGCGCGTCGACAAGCGCCTCGTAAAACTCCGGTTCGAGCGATCCGATGCTCACATACTGGCCATCCGACGTTTCATAGACATCGTAATAGGGCGCCGCCCCGCCCAGCGCCGATGTCCCCGGCCCGTCATCGGGCATGATGCCGGCCTCGCGGTAGAAGGTGAGCGCCGATGCGATGGAGGCGACGCCGTCGACCATCGCGGCATCAACCACCTGTCCCTGCCCGGACCGCCGCGCCTCCATCATCGCGGCGAGCAGGCCGAAAGCGAGGAACAGCCCGCCGCCGCCGAAATCGCCGAGCAGGTTCATCGGCGGCACCGGCTTCCCCCCGGTCGGCCCGATGGCGTGCAGCGCGCCGGTCAGCGCGATATAGTTGATGTCGTGGCCTGGCGCCTGCGCGAGCGGCCCGTCCTGCCCCCATCCCGTCATGCGGCCATAGACCAGGCGCGGATTGCGGGCGAGCGCCACCTCCGGGCCAAAGCCCAGCCGCTCCGCCACACCCGGCCGAAAGCCCTCGGTGCAGGCGTCGGCGGTCTCGAACAGCCGCAGGATCAGCTCGACCGCCTCGGGCGCCTTGAGATTGAGCGCCACCGACCGCCGGTTGCGCAGATGCGGGTCGTTGCGGAGCGGCGCGGTGCCCCGGTCGCTGACGCGCTCGATGCGGATGACCTCGGCGCCAAGGTCGCCGAGCAGCATCCCGCAATAGGGCGCCGGACCGATGCCGCCCATCTCGATCACCCGGATACCTGCCAGCGGTCCCGCCATCTGTCCTCGCTCAATAGCCGGAGCGGCCGGCGCGGATTTGCGCCAGCCGTTCCTCGTCGAGTGGCGTATAGCACTGGCCGGCGGCGTCCCAGCAATAGAGCGGATCGGTAACCCGCTCCCGATCATAGGCTTCGGCGGCCAGTTCGGTCCGTATCAGCTTGTGGGTGCCGGTGAGTGGCATCCGCGCGACGATGCGGACGAACAACGGCCGCGCGTAACGCGGCAACAGCGCCGCGCAATGATCGGCGAAGGCCACGAGGTCGATGGTCGGCGCGCCATCGGCGGGAAGCAGCGCTGCCATCCCCGCCTTGCCGTCCGTGCCCGGCACGGCGACGCCATAGGCGCAGGCGAGCGACACGCCGGGCGCGCCCGAGAGCAGCGCGCTCACCTCGATCGCCGAGACATTCTCCGATTTCCAGCGGAATGTGTCGCCCAGCCGGTCGACGAACTGATAGTGGGGAATGTCATGGACGAAACCCACGTCGACGGTGCGCAGCACGTCGCCGCTGTTGAACCAGCAGTCGCCGGCCGCAAACACGTCGCGCAGCAGCTTGCCCTCGGACTGGCCGGCGTCGCGATAGCCCTCGTATTGACTGGTCTCGTTCACCTCGATGAGCAGCAGACCCGGCGCGCCGGGATCGACGAGCGTCGCCCAGCCGTCCGCGCCCCGGATGATCGAGGCGGCGTCGGCGGAATAATTCACCAGGCGGACGCTGGCGGCGGTAAGCCCGATCGTCGCGTCGCGGTTGAGCACGTTCATGAAGCCGCCATTGGCCTCGCTCGCGCCGTAGAACTCGGTGATCCGCCGCAGCCCGAACCGGCGGCGGAACGCACGGAAGATGTCGGGCCGCAGCCCGTTCCCCACCGCGCGGGTCAGGTTGCAGGCGGCATCGCCGGGCCGTGCCGGCGTCGCGAGCAGATAGCGGCAAATCTCGCCGACATAGACGAGCAGGTTGCAGCCATGACGGTTCGCGTCGTCGATGAGCGATGAGGCGGAGAAGTGCCGCCGCAGCACCATCGACGCGCCGCTGTGGAAGCAGGCTGCCACGCCGACAAGCAGCCCGGAGCCATGGTAGAGCGGCAGGCAGTTGTAGAGCCGGTCCCGCGCCCGCGCCCGAAAGCCGAACAGCGCCATGGTCGAGGCGCCGTGCAGAACCTTGCGATGACTGGTCCGCGCCGGCTTGGGCAGCCCCGTCGTGCCAGAGGTATAGATGTAGAGCGCGCAGTCGCCCGCGCGCACCGGCTCGGGCAGTTCGGGCGCGTCATCCGGGGCGTTGGCGAGAAGCGCCTCGCCGTCACGGTACCAGGGCTTCGCCGCGAGGGCGGCCGGCGCGCTGCCTTCGCGCGCGAAGTGGATGACCCGCGTCGCGGCGCCGGCGACGGCCATGTACTCGGTCTCGGACGCGCCGATGGCCGCCAGCGCGGCGCCGCCGACGAGGCTGACCCGCGCGTCGACCGCGCGCACGCAGTGCACGAGCGGCTGGCCGGCGAGGCTGGTGTTGATGAGACTCGCCACCGCGCCGATTCGCGTGATGCCGATGACGCAGGCGAGATAGAGGATGCCGTTCTCCATGTTGAGCGCGACGGCGTCCCCCTTGCGCACGCCCTCCACCAGGAGAAGGCTGGCGACGCGGTTGGACAAGGCCCGGAGCCCGGCCCAGTCGATCTCGCCCTCCGCCGAGATGATCGCGACCTTGTCGGGGCGCAGCCGGGCCTGCCGGTCGACCAGCGAGGGGAACGACACCACCGCCTCGGGCGCGGGCGGCAGGTTGCGCGGGCGGTTGCGCTCCAGATAGCGCAGGTCGCGGGTGACCGAGCGGCAGGGCTGCATCGTCATGGCGCGCGTGGCGGCAGGCCGAGATTGGCACGGATCGGCGCGGCTGCCTCGCGCACGTCGGCGGGATGCTCGGCATCGGTGAAGTCGGCGAGGCGCTCCCAGGCGGCGTCGACCATCTCGGCGCTGATCGGCGCGGCGGGATTGAAGGCGACGCCGCGCGCGCGTTCCCATCGCAGCTTCGCCATCCAGCCCGCGCCAACCTCGAACAGCCCCCCCGTCTCGCCATTGGCGGGCGCGCAGAGCCGCATCACCAGCGGCACGACATGCTCCGGCTTCAGGGCCGCGACCATCTCGGGCGAGGAGATCGTCTCGAGCAGGCGCGACCCGGCGATGGGGGCAATGGCATTGGCCGTCACGCCCTTGCTCGCGCCCTCGATCGCGAGCGTGCGCGTCAAGCCGACGAGGCCCAGCTTGGCGGCGGCATAGTTCGCCTGCCCGAAATTGCCGTAGATCCCCGCCGCCGACGCGGTGTTGACGATGCGGCCATGACCCCGCGCGATCATGTGCGGCCAGGCGGCGCGGGTGACGGCATAGGCTCCGGTGAGGTGCACGGCGATGACGCGGTTCCAGTCGTCGTCGGTCATCTTGCGGAAGCTCGAGTCGCGCAGGATGCCGGCATTGTTCACGAGGATGTCGACCCGGCCGAACGCATCGAGCGCCGCAGCGACGATCGCCTGGCCCGCCTCGACCGAGGCGAGGCTGGCGATGGCCTCGCCGCCCTGCGCGACGATCTCTGCCACCACCGCTTCGGCCGGCGCGCCGCTCGCCCCCTCGCCACGCAACGAGCCGCCAAGGTCATTGACCACCACCCGCGCGCCCCGCCGGGCGAATTCCAGCGCATAGGCGCGGCCGAGCCCGCCGCCGGCGCCAGTGACGATCGCGACCTGCCCGTCGAAGCGGATCGGCGGGCCGCTCACCGTGCCTCGCTCCGCAGGCGGCCGCTGACGAAGCCCCTGGCCACCGCGGCTTCGCCGGCCGCGTTCAGCACCTGGAAGAAGACATGGCGCTCCGCCGCGTCCTCGACGGTGCCCAGCGCCTCGATGCGGATGCGCGTCTCGGCGGGGATCGTCGCCCGTAGCTGGCCATAGAGGCGGGTGACGCGATGGGGATCGTTGTCGAAACAGGCGCCAATGATCGTCGACAGCGCGATCGACTTGGTCGCGCTGCCCTGGAGGATGATGTCAGGGAAGCCGACCTGCCGCGCGACCGCCCGGTCGGTATGGATCGCCGCATAGATGCCCGATCCAGCCGTGTAGCTGTGGAGCAGCGCGCGCGGCACATCCATTTCGCGGAGCAGGACAGGCGCGGCGGACCCGGTGAGCGCGGGGCGTGGCGGCGGCGGGTCGATCTCGCGCGCGCCGCCGGACAGCGCCACCCCGCGCAGCATAAGCCCGAAATCGAGTTCGGCGATCGGGCGATCCTGCTCGTCCCGCATCCGGTAGCGCTCGACATTGAGGACACCCGAGCGCGCCTGCCGCCGGGCGACCACCTGTCCCTGGGTGGTGACCACCTGCCCGGTGCGGAACGGCCGGACGATGCGCAGGTCGGTCTCGGCATGAACCGCCCCCAGCCACGCCGCCTCATTGCCGATGGTGACGCCCAGCCGCCGCTGCGCGTTGAACTGGAGCGCGAAGGCGATGCCGGGGTGTACCAGCGGCGCGTCCGTCCCCTCGTCGGCGAGATAGGTCGGATCGTCAGGACCGATCGCCGCCGCGAAGCTCAGCACGCGCCGGCGGTCGAGCCATTCGCTGTTGGCGATGGTCAGCCGCCCGACGCCGTTCGCGTCGATGGTCGGGGGCGCGACGTCCGTCATGGCCCGTGCCCGGTCAGACGAAGCTGCCGCCCGCCGCCAGCGTCCGCGCGACGATCGGCGGCGCCTTCAGCCGGTCGCCATAACGCGCCGAGAGTTCGTCGCAGCGGTCGATGAAGCGCTGCAGGCCATAAGTGTTGACGAACTGGATGTAGCCGCCGGTCCAGGTGGGCGCGCCAATGCCGAGCAGCGCGCCGACATTGCCCTCCGCCACCGACCGGAGCACGCCCTCGTCGAGGCATTTGAGGCTCTCGATGACGGCGGCGAACAGCAGGCGATCCTTGACATCGGCGTCGGGAATGGCGGCGTTCGGCTTGTAATAGCATTCGATCAGGGCCGGCCAGATCGTCTTGCCATTGTCGCCATAGTCGTAATATCCGCCACCGTAGCGCCGCCCGCCGCGGCCCTCGGCGACCATCGCGCGGACGAGGCGCGACGCTTCCGGGCGCGGCCCCTCGCCCTCGGGCACCAGCCCCATCGCCTTCTGTGTGGCCAGTATCTCCTCGGACAGGCGCTGGCTGACCTCGTCGTGGAGCGTGAGCGGTCCGACGGGGAGGCCGATCGACTTGCCCAGATTGTCGACGCGCAGCGGGTGCACGCCCTCCGCGACCATCTGCACGCCTTCCCAGATCTGCGCGCCGATCGTCCGCGAGGTGAAGAAGCCGGGCTTGTCGCGCACCACGATCGGGGTCATGCGGATCTGGCGGACGAAGTCGAACGCTCTGGCGAGCGTCTCGTCGCTGGTCGACTCGCCGCGGATGATCTCGACAAGCGGCATCCGGTCAACGGGCGAGAAGAAATGGAGGCCGATGAAGCGCGCCGGATCGGCGACCGCTTCGGCGAGCCGCGTGATCGGCAGGGTCGACGTGTTGCTGGCGATGATCCCGCCAGCGGCGAGCAGCGGCTCGACCGCGCGGCTCACCTCGTGCTTGAGCTCGAGCTTTTCGAACACCGCCTCGATGACGAGGTCGCATCCGGCAAGGTCGGCCATGACTCCGGTGGGCATGATCCGCGCGAGCACCGCATCCTTGCCGGCGGCGTCCAGCTTGCCCTTCGCCATCGCCTTGTCGAGCAGCGCCTCGCTATGGGCCTTGCCGCGTTCGGCCGCCTCGGCGGTGACATCGGCCAGCACGACGTCGATCCCGGCGATCGCCGCGACGTGCGCGATCCCCTGCCCCATCATCCCCGCGCCGATGACGCCGAGCCGCCTGATGGCCGTTTTCTCGAACCCCTCGGGCCGGCTCTTGCCTCGCTTGATCTCGTTCATCTGCAGGAAGTTGGCCGCCATCATGTTCTTGGTGACCGGGGAGACGATGCAGGAGACGAGGCCGCGCGTCTCGATCTGCAGCGCGGCGTCGATGTCGAGCTTGAGCGCCTCGACCGCGATGTCGAATATGAGCTGCTTGTGAGGCAGCAACCCGCGTGTCTCCTCGAACAGGCGGAACGCGCCGAAATTGATGAAGCCGCGCACGGCGGGATTGTCGAGGCCGCCCCCCGGCACACGATAGCCCTTGCGATCCCATGGCTGGAGCGCGATGTCCGCCTCGCCGCGATGCGCGAGAATCCACGCCTTCGCCTGCGGCACCAGCGCTTCGGCCGTGGGCGCCAGTTCGTCGACCAGCCCTTCGGCCAGCGCCTCGCGCGCGCTTAACCGCCGCCCGCTGAGCAGATATGGCAGCGCCTTCTGGATACCGAACCGCTTGACCATCCGCACACAGCCACCGCCGCCCGGCAGCAGGCCGAGCGTCGCCTCGGGAAGGCCGATCACCACCGACGGGTCGTCCCAGGCGATGCGGTGGTTGCAGGCAAGCGTGAGTTCGTAGCCGCCGCCGAGCGCCGCGCCGTTGATCGCGGCGACCACCGGAACGGGCAGGCGCTCCATCGACCGCATCATGGCGCGGCCACGCCCGATCGCCTCCGTGATGTAGCGGTTGAAGCCCTCGGCGGGCGCCGCCGCCATGCCCTTGACGTCGCCACCGGCAAAGAAGGTCTTTTTGCCCGACGCGATGACAACGCCCGCCAACCCCTCCTCCACCGCCAGCCGGGCGACGGTTTCCGCCATGTCGTCAGTGAAGGCGTTGGTCATCACGTTCACCGGCCCCGGCATGTCGATGATGACAGTGGCGATGCCGTCGGCGTCCTTTTGGTAGGGGAAAGCTGCCATGATCCGTCAGACCCGCTCGATGATGGTCGAAATGCCCATGCCGCCGCCGACGCACATCGACAGCATCCCGCGACCGAGGCCGCGCCGCTCCAGCTCGTCGAGCATGATGCTCACCAACATGCCGCCCGTCGCGCCGAGCGGATGCCCCATCGCGATCGCGCCGCCGTTGACGTTGGTCACGTCATGATCAATGCCAAGGTCGCGCATGTAGCGCATCGCGACCGAGGCGAACGCCTCGTTGATCTCCCACAGGTCGATGTCCGCCTTGGTCATGCCCGCGACCTTGAGGCACTTCTCGGCCGCCGGCCCCGGCCCTGTCAGCATGATCGTCGGCTCGGTCGAGAGGATCACGCCCGCGACCACCCGCCCGCGCGGGGCGAGGCCGAGCCGTTTGCCCGCCGCCTCCGATCCCACCAGCACCGCGCTCGCCCCGTCGACGATGCCCGACGAGTTGCCGGCATGGTGCATGTGGATCACGCGGTCGACCTGCGGATATTTGCTGAGCGCCGTCGCGTCCATGCCGTTGCTCTCGGCATAGGTGAACGAGGGCTTAAGCCTGGCCAGACCTTCCAGGCTCGTCTCGGGCTTGATGAAGTCGTCGCGTTCGAGGATGGCGACGCCGTTGCGGTCGATCACCGGAACCACCGACTTGTCGAAATAGCCATTGTCGCGCGCATGGGCCGCGCGGCGCTGCGACTCTACCGCGAAGGCGTCCACATCCTCCCGGCTCCAGCCCTCGATGGTGGAGATGAGATCGGCGCCGATCCCCTGCGGCGTCGCGCGCTGGCCGATCAGATAATCCGGGTCGAACACGACCACGCCGCCGTCCGATCCCATCGGCACGCGCGACATGCTCTCGACGCCCCCCGCCACGATGAGCTGCTCCCAGCCCGACATCACCTTCTGCGCGGCGATGTTCACCGCTTCGAGGCCCGATGCGCAGTAGCGGTTGAGCTGCACGCCCGCGACATGATCGTGCCAGCCGGCGAACTGCACCGCGCATTTGGCGATGTTGGTGCCCTGGTCCTGCACCGGCGTGACGCAGCCCAGGATGACGTCGTCGACCTGTTCGGTGTCGAGCTGGTGGCGCCGCTCAAGCTCGTTGAGCAGCCCCGCGATCAGCGCGATCGGCTTGACCTCTTGAAGAGCGCCGCCCGGCTTGCCCTTGCTGCGCGGCGTGCGGATGGCATCATAGATGTAGGCGCTGCCCGACATAATTGTCATTGTCCCTGATGCGGCATGGACCGCTCATCTCGCTTCCCGGCTATCGCGGCGGGCCGACGCGGTCAGGAGCGAAACCCGCCAGCACCGCCTGTATTTCGTGCCTGCTTGGGGGGCGGGTCAGGCGGCGCCGGACGGAATGGCATTGAAGGCGATACCCTTGTCCGCGCGCGGTTCGGGCGGAAGGCCCAGCACGCGCTCGCCGATGATGTTGCGGAGGATTTCGTCGGTACCCCCTTCGAGCCGGTTGCCGATGACGCGCAGATAGGCGAAGTGGAGCTGCCAGCGCTCCACCTGGGACAGCGCCGCGCCGCCCAGGTCGAGCAGGTCGAGCGCCTCGTTGAGGAAAATCTGCCGCTGCCGCCCGAGCAGCAGCTTGCCGGCCGAAGCCTCCGGCCCAGGCTCCTTGCCCTGCGACAGGGCCGATTGCAGCCGCAGCGACAGCGCCTTGAGGCCGCGGTGCCAGACATACCAGTCGGCGAGGGTGCGGCGGATGCCGCCATCCTCGATCGCCAGGCCATTGCCAAGCGGCGTGGTGTTGGCGATTTGCCACATGTCGTCGAAATTGGTGGGAAAGACCGCCGCGATCGCGGCGCGCTCGTTCATGAGGGTGTTGACGGCGACGCGCCACCCCTCGCCCGGCTCGCCCACCCGGTTGGCGTCGGGCACGCGCACATCGTTGAGGAAGACCTCGTTGAAATCGCTGCCGCCCGACGCCTGCTTGATCGGCCGCACCTCGACGCCCGGCGACTTCATGTCGATGAGGAAATAGGTGAGCCCCAGATGCTTGGCGACGGTCGGGTCGCTGCGCGTCACGAGGATCGCCCAGTCGGCATATTGGGCATAGCTCGTCCACACCTTCTGCCCGGAGATGATCCAGTCGTCGCCGTCGCGCGCCGATCGCGTGCGGATGCCGGCGAGATCCGAGCCCGCCACCGGCTCGCTGAACAGCTGGCACCAGATCTCCTCGCCGCGCGCGATACGGGCGAGGTGCCGCTCCTTCTGCGCGTCCGTGCCGCAGTGCATGATCGTCGCGGCGGCCATGCCCAGCGTGATGCTGTTGGCGATGGACAGGATTGAGATACCGGCGGCGTCCTCCTCCTGGCCGAAGATCAGGCTCTGAATCGGCGAGGCGCCCTGGCCGCCGAACGCCCTCGGCCAGTGGAGGCAGCCCCAGCCGCCGTCATATTTGAGCCGCTGCCATTTGCGGATCGCGGCAAAGCCCTCGTTCTTCGCCCAGGATTGGCGATAGTCGAATTTGTTGGCCTCGATCCATGCGCGTGCGTGAGCGCGGTAGGCGGCCTCCTCGGGCGTGTCGTCGAAATTCATCGCTGTCGTCCTTCAGATGACTTGCAGGGCGGGGCCAGGGCGCGCGGCCGTGCCTTGCCCCTCGAGCGTCCGCACGAGCGCCTCGCGCCAGTAGCTCTGCCCCCCGATTGCCGCCGCGAGCAGCCGCGCGCGGCGGTAGTAGAGATGCCCGTCAAGCTCCCAGGTGAATCCCATGCCGCCATGCACCTGAATAGTCTCCTTGGCGCAGTCGAAGAAGCTCTGCGTCGCCGCGAGCCGCGCGCAGGCCGCCGCCTCGCCGAGCAGCGCGTCGCCGGTCGACAGCGCCCATGCGGCGAAGAAACAGTTGGAGCGGGCCAGCTCGAGCTGGGCATAGAGGTCCGCGAGGCGGTGCTTGATCGCCTGGAACGATCCGATCGGCCGGCCGAAGGCATAACGCTGGCGCGCATAGGCCACGCCCATGTCGAGCGCCGCCTGCGCCCCGCCGAGCTGCTCGAAGGCGAACAGCACCGCCGCGCGGCTGAGCAGGGCTTCGAGGGTCGCGGCGTCGCTGGTGCCGATCCGCCGCGCTGCCGCGCCATCGAACGCCAGGCGGGCGAGCGGACGGCTGTCGTCGATCCCCGGCTCGGGCGAGCGCGCCACGCCCGGCTGGTCGAGATCGACCCAGTAGAGCCCGAGCCCGTCCGTGCCGTGCGCCGCGACCACGGCGACGGTGGCCGCCAGCCCGTCGAGCACCGGCGTCTTGACGCCGCTCAGCGTCACCGCCTCGCCTTTGCCATCGGCCCGGCAGGCGAGCCGGGAGAATGAAGGGAACCCCGGCCCTTCGCTGAGCGCCAGCGTCCCGATCGCGTCGCCGGCGGCGAGCCGGGGCAGCCACTGCGCCTTCATCGACTCGTCGCCCGCGAGCAGCAGCGCCTCGGCGGCGAGGTAGATGCTCGACGAGAAGGGGATCGGCGCCAGTACGCGGCCCAGCTCCTCGGCGAGCACGCATAATTCGAGATAGCCGGCCCCCACGCCGCCATGCGCCTCCGGGATGGCGATGCCCGCCCAGCCATTGTCCGCCACCGCGCGCCACAGCGCCGCGTCATGCGCGCGCTCGCTCTCGAGAATGTCGCGCACGACGCGTGATGGGCATTTGCCGGCCAGGAACCGGCGCGCCTCGCCCCTCATCATCTCCTGCTCTTCGGAAAAGTCGAACTGCACGCTATCCTGCTCCTCTTGCCTGCCGGCTTATGTCCCGCCTATCGCGCCAGCCGCCACCGATCCGTGGGGAAAGCGGACGGCGGCGCCGGTATTTCGGGACAGGCGCTCACCAGCTGTCGATATGCGGCCGCTTCTTGCCCGTGCGCGCCGGGCGCGGCGGCACCGCATCGAGCGCCGCGACGACCCACCGCCGACTGTCGGCCGGGTCGACCACATCGTCGATCTCGAAGTGGCTGGCGGCGTTGGCGGCGCGGCCATGCCGGTAGGCGGCGGCGACCTGGCGGCGGAAATAGTCCTCGCGTGCCGCCTCATCCTCGATCGCCTCCAGCTCCTTGCGCAACCCGAGGCGGATCGCGCCCTCGAGGCCCATGCCGCCAAACTCGCCCGACGGCCAGCTCACCGTGAAATCGGGGACGTGCGACTGGCCGCCCAGCATCGCCATCGCGCCGAGGCCATAGGCTTTGCGCAGCACGATCGCCAGCACGGGAATGTCGATGCCGGCCGCCGTGACGAACAGCCGCGCGAACCGCCGCACCGACGCCGTCTTCTCGCTCTCCGGCCCGACCATGAAGCCGGGCGTGTCGCATAGCGAAAGCAGCGGCAGGTCGTGCGCGTCGAGCAGCTGGAGGAAGCGCGCCGCCTTGTCCGCCGCCGGACTGTCGATCGCGCCGCCCAGGTGGAAGGGATTGCTGGCGATGATGCCGACCGGCCGGCCCTCGATCCGGGCCAGCGCGGTGACGATGCCGGCGCCATAGCCGCGCCGCAGCTCGAGCACGCTGTCCCGGTCGGCGAGCAGGCCGATGACCTTACGGATGTCGTAGCTGCGCGTGCGATCCTCGGGCAGGGCATGGCGCAGGCGCCGCTGGTCCTCCGCCTCCCAAGCCGCCACGCGCCCCTGGAAATAGCTCAGATATTGCCGCGCCACCCGCACCGCCTCCGCTTCGTCCTCGACCAGCACGTCGATGACGCCATTGGAGACCTGCACCGCCGACGGACCGACCGCGTCGGGATGGACCGTGCCGAGCCCGCCCCCCTCGATCATCGCCGGCCCGCCCATTCCGATCGAGCTGTCGCGCGTCGCGATCACCACGTCGCAGCAGCCGAGCAGCGCGGCATTGCCGGCGAAACAACGCCCGGCGGCGATGCCGACCAGCGGCACCAGCGCGCTCATCCGCGCGAAAATTCGGAACGAGGCCACGTCGAGGCCGGTGACGTGCGAGGCGTCGGTATCGCCCGGCCGCCCCCCGCCGCCCTCGCAGAACAGGATGACCGGCAGCCGGTTGCGCTCGGCGAGGGTGAACAGCCGGTCCATCTTCGCATGGGTGCGCACGCCCTGCGTGCCCGCCAACGTCATATAGTCGTAAGCCGCCACCGCACAGCGCGCGTCCGTTGCGCCGAACAGCGCCGCGTTGACGGTCGCGGTGCCCGTGACGATCCCGTCGGCGGGGGTGTTGCGGACGAGGTCGTCCTCGCTCCGCCGCCGTGACTGGGCGGCGATGGTGAGCGCGCCATACTCGACGAAGCTGCCCGGATCGACAAGGTCGGCGATGTTCTCCCGCGCGGTCCGGCGGCCGGTGCCGTGCCGCTTCGCCACCGCCTCGCCGCGCGCATCGTCGAGCCCGAGCGCGCGCCGCGCCTCGATCTCGGCATGATCGGCGCGCGGGGTGTCGAGATCGACCGGGTCGGATGACACCGCCTCGCCGTCGCCCGCCTCGGCGCCGAGCATGATCTCAACGATTGGCTGCCCCGCCGCCACGACCCCGCCGAGCGCCGCGACGACCGCGCGCACGGTGCCGGCGGCGGGCGCCACGACGGCGTGGAGCATCTTCATCGCCTCGACCGTGGCGATCGTCTCGCCGCGCGTGACGATGGCGCCCGGCGCGACCGACAGCTCGACGAGCAGTCCCCGCATCGGCGCGGTGACGAAGGCGCAGCCCGGCTCCGCCTCGTGTCGCGCCGCCACGTCCGGCGCGCCGGTTCCTGCCGCCGCGGCCAGCGCGTCCATGTGCCGGTCGACAAAACGCGTGTCGAACCGCCCCGCCTTCACCTCCGGCCGGTCGAGCAGCGCGCGCAGGAAGGCGGCATTTGTGTCGACGCCGGTAATCCGCACCTGGCCGAGCACCCGCGCCGCCTTGGCCAGCGCCCTGTCGACCCCGCCCTCGGCCTCGACGACGAGCTTGGCGAGCAGCCCGTCATAGCGCGGGTTCGCGGCATAGCCGGCATAGCCATAGCCATCGACGCGGATGCCCCGCCCGCTGGGCATTTCATAACGGTCGATCGTGCCGCTCGCCGGGGCGGGGACGCCGTCCGCGCCGATCCGTTCCAGATTGATCCGCACCTGGACGGCATGGCCGCCGGCAGGAACGGGTCGGTCGACCAGCCCCAGTTCGCCCAGCGTCGCTCCCTCCGACAGCGCGATCTGCGTCCCCACGAGGTCCAGGCCCGTCACCGCCTCGGTCACCGTATGCTCCACCTGGATGCGCGGGTTGATCTCGAGGAAGTGGAACGCCGCCTCATCCGCGTTCGCCTCGAGCGCCGCCGCATCGACGAGGAACTCGACCGTGCCGATGTTGCGGTAGCCGGCGGCGCGCGCCAGCGTCATGGCGGCTTCGGCAAGCCGCGCGCGCAGGCGCGGCGTCATATCGGGGCAGGGCGCGATCTCGATCAGTTTCTGGTGGCGGCGCTGGAGCGAACATTCGCGCTCGCCGAGGTGACCGACGGCGCCGGTCGCGTCGGCGACGATCTGGATCTCGATGTGCCGCGCGGCGGGCACGAACCGCTCGACGAGCAGCGCGCCGTCGCCGAACGCCTGCCGCGCCTCGGCGCTGGCGCCGGCGAAGGCGTCGGCGATCAAGGCCGCGTCGTCGACGATGCGCAGCCCCCGGCCGCCGCCGCCCGCCACCGCCTTGAGCATCATTGCGGCGCCCGCTCCGAGGCCGGCGAAAAACGCGTGCGCCGCGTCGAGCGTAACGGGCTCCTGCGATCCCTCGATCACCGGCACGCCGGCCGTGACCGCCAGCCGCCGCGCCGCCGCCTTGTCGGCACACAGGCCCAGCACGTCGGGCGGCGGCCCGATGAAGAGCAACCCGGCCTCGCCGCAAGCCTGCGCAAAGGCGGCGCTCTCGGAGAGGAACCCATAGCCCGGATGAACGGCGTCGCAGCCCTGATCGCGGGCGATCGCGACGATCGCGGCGACATCAAGATAGGCGGCCGGTCCCGATCCCGAGAGCGTCACCGCCCGGTCGGCACGCCGGCAGTGGAGCGACGCGCCGTCATCCTCGGCGTGGATTGCCACGCTTTCGATGCCGCGCTCGGCGGCCGCGGCCGCGATGCGGATCGCGATCTCGCCCCGGTTGGCGATCAGCAGCCGGCGGACCGTCATCGCTCAGCCGGCGACCGTCTCTGCGGCCTGCTCGATGCCATAGGCGATGCGGGCATTGGCGCCGTCATAATCCTCCGTCACCATCGGGCGCTCGCGCAGCACCAGCGTCGCCCGCCGCGACTTGTCATAGGCCGGCCAGTCGCCCAGCGCCCCGCCGGAGGGATCGCCGGTGCGCATGAAACGGGCGATGGCGTCGGTCCATGGCGCCGATATCCGCCGGTTCGCCTCGGTCTTGGGATGGAAACCGATCTCCTGCCCCTCGGCGAAGCCCTCATCCTCGAACAGGTTGAATGTGAAAGCCATGTCGCTGGCATGGGTGGGGCCGAACGGATTGGCGGTCGGCACCTCGAAGCTGTAGACATGGGCCGGCATCCCCACCTCAGCCGCCGCCTCGGCCGCGCGCAATGTCGGCGCGCGGAAATAGTCATACCAGAACCGGGTCATCCGCGCCTTTTGCGTCGCGCCCTGCGTCACCTGATCGAGGAACCGGCGATAGCGGTCGGCGTCGCCGCCGCCGATCGTGACGGCGAGCCCGGCGATGATCTGGTCGAGGCCGGGCATGTCGACCTCGTCGATCGAGGCGGTGAGCATCGTCCCCTCGTTGATGCAGGTGCCCACGATCAGCGGCACGCGGTTGATGTCGGCGCGGATCGCCTCGTCGACCGGCGCGATGACGATCCTGCCGTCAACCGCCGCGCCGCCGGTGAGCCCCATCGACGTCTGGATATCGTAGAGCTGCTCACCCGTGCGTGAGGCGAGATGCGCGAAGAACGCCGCCTCGTCCATCTGCATCGCCGCCGCGAACGGACCGATGAAATCGCCGGGCGCCCGCGCCACCTCGCCGGGGCTGAACGCCGCCGCCTTGGCGAAGAGACCCTTGGCCGAGGGCGCGCCGAGCAGCGCCAGCGTCGAGCCCGCGCCCGCGCTGACCCCGCAGACGGTCACATTGGCGGGATCGCCGCCATAGTCGGCGATATTGTCCCGAATCCAGCGGAGCGCGGCGATCTGGTCCTGCAGGCCCAGGCTCACGCTGCCGGCATAGTCCGGCCCGAAGCGGCTGAGGTCGAGGAAGCCGTAGATGCCGAGTCGATAGTTGATCGCCACGACCACCACATCATGCCGCCGCGCGAACGGGCTGGGATCGAAATCGCTCGCCGACCCGACGGTGTAGCCTCCGCCATGGATGTAGACGAGCACGGGCCGTCCGGCCGCGTCGGCGCCGGGCGTGTGGACGTTGAGGTAGAGCATGTCCTCGCTCATCGCCGCGCCCGTTGCGCGCGGGTTGAGCATCGAGGGGAACGCCATCTGCCAGCTCTTGTTGGGATGGTGGGTGGCGTCGAAGGTACCCGACCAGCGATCGGCCGGGGCGGGCGGCCTCCAGCGCCGTTCGCCGACCGGCGGCGCCGCATAGGGGAGCCCGAGATAGCTCTCTACGCCATGATCGACGAGCCCCCGCACCGCACCCAGCCGCGTTTCGATCTCGACTGTCATGCCCCCTCCGCCTCCTGCGCCGCATCGCCCGCGACAGGTCATCAAAAGTAGAATGCGCGCCATGGCGGCAGCGGACAAGCCCCCCGGCAATTCCCGTCGCGTCGCCGCACATCTTGGCGCCAAATCCCGCCGCCTCTGGCACCTTTCGCCGCCGCGATCAGGGCGCCGCTGCGCTAGGGGAGACGCAGCGAAGGAGGGAGGCGAGATGCCGGGATATACGCGCGAGACGATCAAGACGCTGATCGGGCAGGAGGTCGGCTGCTCCCAGTGGCTCCCCGTGTCGCAGGACATGGTCGATCGGTTCGCCGATTTGACCGGCGACCATCAGTTCATCCACGTCGATCCCGCGCGGGCGAAAGCGTCTCCCTTTGGCGGCACGATCGCGCACGGCTTTCTGACCCTGTCGCTGATCGGCGGGATGGTGCACGTCGTCGACATCGCCATGGCCGGGGCGGTGATGGGAGTGAACTACGGCCTGGACAAGATTCGCTTCCTCACGCCGGTCAAGACGGGGAGCCGCATCCGCGGGCGCTTCGTCCTGCGCAGCATGGTCGAGCGGGCGGCGGGGCAATGGATGGCCACGATGGAGGTGGTGGTCGAGATCGAGGGAAGCGATCGGCCCGCGATGATCGCCGACTGGCTCACCCTCACCATCGTCAACCAGTAGGAAAGGCAGCAGAATGACCATTTCGTTCGACCAGCGGGTCGTGATCGTCACCGGCGCTGGCGGCGGCCTGGGCCGCGAGCACGCGCTGCAATTCGCGCGGCGCGGCGCCAAGGTCGTCGTCAACGACTTTGGCGGGTCGATGGACGGCAATGGCGGATCGTCCGAACCCGCACGGCAAGTCGTCGCGGAGATCGAGGCGATCGGCGGCGAGGCGATGGCGCACGGGGCCAATGTCAGCGATCCCGACCATGTCGCCGACATGGTCGGGAAGACGATCTCGCGCTGGGGCCGTGTCGACGTGCTCGTCAACAATGCCGGCATTCTGCGCGACCAAAGCTTCGCCAAGATGACGCACGAGACCTTCCGCGCGGTGGTCGACGTGCATCTGCTCGGCAGCGCATACTGCTCGCTCGCGGTCTGGCCGCACATGCGCGAAGCGGGCTATGGCCGCATCGTGCTTACCTCCTCCGCCTCGGGCGTCTATGGCAATTTCGGCCAGGCCAATTACGGCGCCGCCAAAATGGCGATGGTGGGGCTGATGAACGTCCTCCACCTCGAGGGCAGCAAGTACAATATCCGAACCAACACGCTGGTCCCCGCCGCCGCGACGCGGATGACCGAGAATCTGACCCCGCCGCACATCCTCGCGCTGATGAAGACCTCGGCGGTCTCGCCGGCGGTGCTGTTCATGGCGAGCGACGACGCGCCGTCCAAGACGATCCTCGCCGCCGGATCGGGCGGCTATTCGCGCATCTACGTCATGGAGAGCGAGGGCATCTACCTCCCCGAAGACGAGCGGACGCCCGAAGCCATCGCGGCCCGGTTCGACGAGCTGGGCGACAAGGCGACACTCACCGAGACCGACATTGCCGGCCAGACGATGAAGTTCCTGCGCAAGGCGGCGGCCGACTTGGGCGTGGACCTCGCCAATCCGGGGTGATGCGGCTCTATCATTGCACCAACAGCCGATCGCTGCGCGCGATTTGGGCGCTGGAGGAGCTGGGACTGGACTATGCGCTCGAGACGCTGGCCTTTCCGCCGCGGACGCGGGCGGACGGGTATCTGGACGTGAACCCGCTGGGCACCGTGCCGACGCTGGTCGATGGCGCCACGGTGCTCACCGAATCGGCCGCCATCTGCCAATATCTCGCCGAGCGCCATGGCCCAACCACGCTGCGCGTCGATCCCGCCGAGGCGGACTATGGCGCCTATCTCAACTGGCTCTTCCGCAGCGATGCGACGCTGACGTTCCCGCTGACGGTCGTGCTGCGCTACAGCCAGCATGAGCCTGAGGAACGGCGGCTGCCGCAGGTGGTGGAGGACTATACGATCTGGTTCCTGTCGCGCGCCCGGAGCATCGAGCAAGCGCTTGACGGACGGAATTATCTCGTCGCGGATCGCTTCACCATGGCCGACATCGCCGTCCATTTCGCCTTGTTCCTCGCGCTAGCGCTGGGGCTGCGGTCGCGGCTCAAGCCCCGCAGTCTGCGCTATGCCGAGGCGATGATGGGGCGGCCCGCCTTCGACCGTGCGATGATCCGTCAGGGTCTCGCGGGCTGGCGTCAGGCGGTCGACGCGACCTAGCGGGCCGCGGCCACCGGGCCGGCAACGCCCCAGCCGCCATCGACGGGAATGACGGCGGCAGAGACATAGCTCGCGGCATCCGAGGCCAGGAACAACGCCATGGCGGCGATATCCTCGACCCGGCCGTAACGGCGCAGGGGGACGGTAAGGATCACCGGATCGTCGGGGTCGCCCGCTCCCGATCCGGGCGGCGTCAGCCGCGCCATGCCCTCGGTCCCCGTAATGGCGCCGGGCACGATCGAGTTGACGCGGATGCCCTCTGGCCCCCATTCGCGCGCCAGCACACGGGTTATCTGGTCCACGCCGGCCTTGGCGGCGCAGGCATGGATCTGGTTCGCGATCGGCGCATAGGCCTGGGGCGCGGAGATGTTGAGGATCACCCCGCCAGGCCGCCTCAGGAGCGGATAGGCAGCCTTGGCGACGTTGAACGAGCCGAGCAGGTCGATATCCACCACCGCCTTGAACCCGCCGGGGGAAAGCTCGCGCGCCGGGGCCAGGAAATTGCCCGCCGCGCCCGATATCAGGATGTCGATCACTCCGCCGTTCGCGTCGGAAAAGCGGCGCATCGCGGCTTCGACCGCGGTCGCGTCGCGCACGTCCGCCGCGCAGCCATAGGCGCCCTTGCCGAGCAGGGCCGTCGCCCGCTCGACCTTCTCCGCGCTGCGGCTGAGAACCCCCAGCCGCGCGCCCGCCGCGGCGAAGGCCAGCGCGATGGCGAGGTTGATCCCCGATGTGCCGCCCGCGACGAACACCGTCCTGCCGGTGAAATCGAAGCCGGCGGCCTCGCTGCCGTCCGTGCGCGCGATGCGATCCTCGCGTCCCATCGCCTATTTCTTGAGGAACTGCGCGAAGAGCGCCTGCGCTTCGGCCGAGGAGGTGCGTTCGGCGATTCGTTCGAATTCATGCGCGATCCGGTCGGTCAGCGCCTCGCTATCGCGCCGTAACAGCGCCTTGGTCTCCATCAGCGCGACGGGCGGCTTGGTGGCGAGGATGCGGGCATAGTCCATCGCCCGCTCAAACGCCCCGCCGTCCGCCACCAGCTCGTTGGCCAGGCCGAGCCGGTGCGCCTCCTCCGCCCCCACCTTGCCCCGGATCATCAGGATCTCGGCCGCCCTCGCATAGCCGATCCGCTCCCTGAGCAGCAGCGACGAGCCCGCCTCGGGCACCATGGCGAGGTCGACAAAGGGGTAGCGCAGCATCGCCGTCGGCTCGACGATGACGAAATCGACGAGCAGCAGCATCGTCGCGCCAAAGCCCACGGCATTGCCCTGTACCGCCGCCACCACCGGCTTGCGCGTCTCGACGAACACATAGACCAGATCGACGCTCGACGCGCGCTCGCGGCTGACGAACGACCTCGGATCGACCTGCTGCTCGTCGATGATATCACCAAAACGCTGGAAATCGTTGATATCGTTGCCGGCGCAAAAGTCGCGCCCCTCGCCCCGGATGACGATGGCGCGGACCGCCTCGTCCGCATCCATCAGGCGCAGCGCGTCGGCGATCTCGGCATACATGCGCGCCAGCAGCGCGTTGCGGCGCTCGGGCCGGGCCATGGTGATGATGCCGACGGCGCCGTCCTGCTCGACCCGGATAAACCCCGTGCGTTCGGTCATGCGCCCCATCCTCCCGTGCCGTTCTCCGGCTACCGCCCGCCCGGCCTCGCTCGCCATGGCAACAGCGGACCGCCGGGCCAGCAATTCGCGCCGCCCCCGTCCCGGCCTCGGCTTGACGCGACGGCAAAAGCGGTGTCTATTCCCCTCAAAACGGCCGACCCCGACGCGGGACGGGCCATATCATCAGCAGGGGAGACGAGGCTTTGAACGCGACCGCTCATCTTCTTGCCCACCCTTACTCTGCGTCGGGCCGCAACGGGCCGGGACGGGAAATCGGACCCTATTATATTCGCGGACTGTTGCAAGGCGCCGTCCGGCGCGGGTTCGACGCGGAGAACATTCTCCAGGCGGCGCAGATCGAGACCTCTGTCTATCACGATCCCAATGCCCGCATCGACGGCGAGCAGCTGCAACGCCTCATCATCGCGACGCGCAGCGTGATGAATGACGAATATATGGGCTTCCTGGACATTCAGGGCAAGCTCGAAATGGGATATATCGTCGGCCATTCGGCGTTGGGATGCGACACGCTCGGCCATGCCGTGCGCAAGATGGCCAATATGGTCAACGCCATTCGCAACGATATCGAGGTCGACGTGCAGATCGACTGGGCATCGGGCGGGGTCGACATCGCCTATCATGTATCGGGCCTGGCGGAGGGCGTCGATCCGCACCTGTTCCACTGGTTCACCTCCTACTGGGCCTATAAGTTCAAATGCTGGCTGATCGGCCAGCGCATCCCGCTCTCGCAGGTCCGTTTCGCGACCGCGCGGCCGACCGGCGCCATCGACTACAGCAAGGTGTTTCGCTGCCCGGTGGTGTTCGACGCCGAGGACAATCGCATCTCGTTTGGCGCGGCGCACATGAACGCGCGCATCATCCGCACCGAGGTGGAATTCTACGATGGCGCCTTCCTGCGCGATCCGTCGGACTGGTTCGCGGTGTCGGGCGGTGACCAGTCGGTGACCAGCCGCGTCGAGCAATTGCTGCTCGACATTTACCGCAAGGGGCTGCGCACGCCGACGCTCGACCTGCTCGCCGACCGGCTCTGCTGCAGCCCCCGCACCCTGTCGCGCAAGCTCGCGCGGGAGAACGAGTCCTTCCAGCGGATCAAGGATCGCGTCCGCTGCGACATGGCCAAGAAGCTGCTGTCGGAGAGCGAGGCGTCGGTGGCCGACATCGCCGAGCGGCTCTGTTTTTCCGAACCGTCGGATTTCACCCGCGCCTTCGCGTCCTGGACCGGCCAGACGCCCTCCGCGTACCGCGTCGGCGTGCGCAGCTGAGCACCGCGCCGCCGCGGCCATGGCAGGCGCGAATTGCAGGGCGGCCTGTCCGCTCCTGCCATGGAGCGCCTGCTAGCTTGTCTTAGCCTCCGCGCATCGTTCACGCCAAGCAGGCGGAACGACCAGCGCCTAGGCACGGGGAGGCAGCCGTCATGGTCAAGAAGGCATCGCAGTCGGGTATTCGTCCGTTTTTGGCCTGTGGATCGGCACTGGCCGCCGCTCTGGCACTTATCCCGTCCACCGCTCAGGCGCAGGGCGCATCGCCGCCGCCCTCCGGCCAGTTGGAAGAGATCGGCGACATCATCGTCACCGCCACCCGGCGCGAGACGAGCCTTCAGAGCACGCCGCTCTCCATCACCGCCGTGTCGGGCGACGAGCTCAACGCGCGGGGTCTGCGCTCGGCGGCGGATGTCGTCACGCTGACGCCGGGGGTGGCGCTGCTCAACGGCGAGCCGGGGCGCAATCAGATCACCATTCGCGGCGTCGGCACCGCCACCGCGACCGACACGCTCGTCGACGGCATCAGCAACGCCACCACGTCGGTCTATCTCAACCAGCTTCCGGTCACGTCGACCATCTCCAAGACGCCCGACTACCGCTTCGTCGATCTCGAGCGGGTCGAGGTGCTGCGCGGGCCGCAGGGGACTCTCTACGGCCAGAGCGCGATGGGCGGCGTGGTCCGCTATATTTCCAACCGCCCCGATCCGGGCCGGATTTCCGCCGGCGTCAACGGCACCCTCTCCTTCACCAAGGACGGCGGGACCAATTTCGGCCTCGAAAGCTTCGCCAACGTGCCGCTGGTGTCGGACAAGCTCGCGGTGCGCTTCGTCGCCTATGGCTATGACAATGACGGCTTCATCGACGTGGTCGGCACGTCGCGGAAGAAGAACGCCAACAAGGAAGGCACGATCGGCGGGCGCGCCGCGCTGCGTTGGAACATCACGGACGGCGTCACGCTCGATCTCACCTATCTCCACCATGAGGTGAAGCTGGACTCAAGCCAGACCATCAGCGGCATATATACTCCGACCACCTATGCCTATTCGAACACCAATCCGTTTGCGCTGCCTTATTATTTCCTGCCGCCGTTCGCAGAAACGCCGGCGGTAACCCCGGCGAGCACAAAACGGCTAGAGTTCATGCATCTTCAGCCGCTGCGTGAAAATGCGGATGCGTATAACGCTGAATTGCGCGCCGATTTAGGACAAATTTCCATCAATGCAATCTTGGGCCGAAAAGACGTCAGTACCCGTAATTTCATCGAAGGTGGTGATTTCTCGGGCGGCTCGACGGGATCGTTCACCAATCCGACCGGTCGCGCAAAAACCTCTACCGATACGGCAGAAATTCGTATTCTTTCTAACTGGGAGAACGCATTCGTCGATTTCATCGTCGGTGGGTATTACGAAAAAACGGATGGCCGCATTTCCCAGAAGGCGGTGCAAAGCGGTGCGCCTTTCACCGGTTTGGATCTGACGACCTTCGAGTTCGTGACCTATGCACAGCCCGGGGACGTGACGATCGACGCCGCTCGACAACTCGATTTCAAGGAGCTGGCCGTTTACGGCGAGTTGACCTTTAATTTGTCAAACGATCTCAAATTGACAGGAGGCTATCGTCACGCCCGCGTGAAGAACAACTATCAGTGGATTTACGCCCGTGGAACCTTAGATGGCACTTTTGGCCGTGATCCGCGTGTTGTTCAGGGTGCCACGGAAAACGTCGATCTCTACAAGGCAAATCTGTCGTACCGAGTCACTAAAGATATCCTCTTTTATGCGCAAGCTGCTTCAGGCTATCGTCCTGGTGGCTTCAATGCAGGTATAGCAATCTATAAAATTCCTGATACCGAATATAACTCAGACAATTTATGGAACTACGAGGCTGGAATCCGCACGAGCTGGTTCAACCGGCGATTTATCTTGAACGTGGCGGGCTATCGTATCGACTGGAGCAAGATTCAGCTGCTCTCCAGCCTCCAAGCGCCAAGCTTCTACTCGTCTACCCAGAACGTCGGCAAAGCGCGTATCTGGGGTGCCGAAGTCGAGGCCACCGCCCGGCTGACCAACGAGTTCAGCATGTCTGGCGCCTACAGTTACACCGATGCCACGCTGAAGTCGATCAGCACGCCACGTGTCGGTACGATTCCGCAAAGCTATGTCGGCGCACAATTGCCGGGCACCCCCAAGAACAGCTTCAGCGTTCTTGCCGATTGGCGCAGTCCTCTCACCGACACGACGACGCTTGTAGCGAACAGCACCTTCCGCCACATCGGATCGCGCCCCGGCGACCTGGGCACGGTGAACACGCGCGCACCGGCTTACGACCAGCTCGATCTCCAGGCCGGTGTCGACTTCAAGAACGGTGTGTCGCTGCGGCTGTTCGGCGAGAATGTGACCAACAAGATCGCGATCAACCGCATCACGCCTACCCCCTTGCCCGGCTATCGGGTCTACTGGATCGGGAAGCCGCGGGTGATCGGGGTGCGCGCGAGCTTCCGGTACTGAAGTTTTGCCGGTCCGGGCGGGTTCCGTCGGCGGACGGCCGCGTACCCTCCGCCGCCCGCGCCTGCTTGAGGACGTGCAATGACCGACCACGACCATGACGACATCCGCGAGGCCGTGCGCCGGCTTTGCGCGGACTTTCCCGGACCTTACTGGCAAGAGCGGGATCGCGATCGCACCTATCCCACCGCCTTTGTCGAGGCGCTGACGCAGCAGGGCTGGCTCTCGGTTCTCATCCCGGAGGCCTATGGCGGCGCGGGCCTCGGCATCGGCGCGGCCTGCGCGATCCTCGAGGAGATCCACCGCGCCGGCTGCAATGGCGGCGCGGCGCACGCCCAGATGTATGTCATGGGCACGCTGCTCAAACATGGCAGCGATGCGCAGAAGGAGGCCTATCTCCCGCAGGTGGCGAGCGGGGCGCTGCGCCTCCAGGCGTTCGGCGTCACCGAGCCGACCAGCGGCACCGACACCACCCGCCTCACCACCTTCGCCCGGCGCGATGGCGACGTCTATCGCGTGTCGGGGCAGAAAATCTGGATCAGCCGCGCCGAGCATAGCGACCTCATGATCCTGCTCGTGCGCACCACCCCGCGCGATCAGGTCGCCAAATCCTCCGACGGGATGAGCGTGCTCCTCGTCGACATGCGCGAGGCGCTCGGCAACGGCCTCACCATCCGGCCGATCCGCACGATGCTGAACCACGCCACGACCGAGCTGTTCTTCGACGATCTGGCCGTGCCCATCGCCAACCGGCTCGGCGAGGAAGGACAGGGGTTCCGCTACATCCTCTCGGGCATGAATGCCGAGCGCATCCTGATCGCGAGCGAGTGCATCGGCGACGCCAAATTCTTCATCGACCGCGCGTCGGCCTACGCACGCGACCGATCGGTGTTCGGCCGGCCGATCGGCCAGAACCAGGGCATCCAGTTCCCGATCGCGCGCGCGCATGTCCAGATGTCCGCCGCCGAACTGATGGTCCGCCGCGCCGCGCAGCTCTACGACGCGGGCGAGCCCTGCGGGACAGAGGCGAACATGGCCAAGATGCTGGCGTCGGAAGCGTCATGGTATGCCGCCGACATGTGCGTCCAGACCCATGGCGGCTTCGGCTTTGCCGAGGAATATGATATCGAGCGCAAGTTCCGGGAAACGCGGCTTTATCAGGTCGCGCCGATCTCGACCAACCTCATTTTGAGCCATGTCGCCACCCACGCGCTCGGCCTGCCCAAGAGCTTCTGATGACCGCGCTCGACGGACTGCTGGTGGTGGCGCTGGAGCAGGCGGTGGCGGCGCCGCTGTGTACGGCGAGGTTGGCGGCCGCCGGCGCCCGCGTCATCAAGATCGAGCGCGCCGAAGGGGATTTCGCCCGCGGCTACGATCATGTCGTGGCGGGCGAGAGCGCCTATTTCCTCTGGCTCAATCGCGGCAAGCAGTCGATCGCGCTCGACATCAAGGACGAGGAGGACGCCGCCCTGCTCCACCGGCTCATCGCCCAGGCCGACATCTTCGTGCAGAACCTTGCCCCCGGCGCGGCGGCGCGCGCGGGCTTGGGCAGCGAGGCTTTGCGCGCGCACAATCCCCGGCTCATCACCTGCGACATCAGCGGTTATGGGGATACCGGGCCCTATGTCGATGAAAAGGCCTATGACCTTCTCATCCAGTGTGAGGCCGGGCTGGCCGCGATCACGGGCGGGCCGGAGGGGCCGGCGCGCGTGGGCGTGTCGGTCGCCGACATATGCTGCGGGATGAACGCCCATGCCGCCATTCTCGAGGCGCTGATCGCGCGCGAGCGGACCGGCTCCGGCGCGTCGCTCTCGCTCTCGCTGTTCGGCGGGCTCGCCGAATGGATGACGGTCCCCTATCTCCATCAAGTCCATGGCGGCCGCGCGCCGGCGCGGATCGGCCTCCATCACGCCAGCATCGCGCCCTATGGCGCCTTCCCCACCGCCGACGGCAAGACGATGGTCCTGGCGGTCCAGAACGATCGTGAATGGCGGCGGCTGTGCCGCGAGTTGCTCGGCGATGCGGGACTTGCCGAGGATCCGCGTTTCGCGACCAACGCCACGCGGGTCGCCAATCGCGGCGCGCTCGAGGCGATCGTCAGTCAGGTGACGCTCCGCTTCGATGCCTCGACCCTCCTCGCGCGGTTGCGGGACGCCCGGATCGCCGTGGCGACGGTGAACGATGTCGCGGGATTGGTGGCGCATCCCCAACTGCGCACGGATGACGCGCAGGTCGGCGAGGCTCGCCTGAAGCTGCCCGCCCATCCGTGGCGCCAGGATGGGAATGTGACCCCTTCGGCGCCCGCTATCGACGCGCATGGTGCCGCGATCCGCGCCGAGTTCGCCGCATGAACCGGCCGGTCGACCTGTCGGCCTGGATCGGCCGCGAGGAGATCAGGCTCGACATCGCCACGCCCGCGCTCGTTCACCGGCTTGCCGCCACGCTCGATCATGACGGCAGCCACTGGCCTCCCGGAGTGCTGCCGCCGCTCGGCCACTGGCTCTGCTTCCTGCCCGATGCGCTGCGGTCCCAGCTCGATCAAGACGGGCATCCCAAACGAGGCGGGTTCCTCCCTCCGGTGCCGCTGCCGCGCCGGATGTGGGCCGGGAGCCGGGTCGATTTCGTCGCGCCCATCCCGCTCGGCGTGACGCTCCGCCGCCGCTCGACGATTGCGTCGGTCGCGGAGAAACAGGGGCGGAGCGGACCGATGCTGTTCGTCACGGCGCGGCACGAGGTGCTCGTCGGGGACCGCGTCGCCATCCGCGAAGAGCAGGATCTCGTCTACCGTGAGGCGCCGACGCCGGGCTCGCCACCGCCGGCCCGCGAAGCCCCATTGGTCAAGCCGGACTGGACCGACACCCTCCTTCCCGACGCGACGCTGCTGTTCCGCTACTCGGCGCTCACCTTCAACGCGCACCGCATCCACTATGACCTTGGCTATGCCACCGCCGGGGAGGGCCATGCCGGCCTCGTCGTCCAGGGGCCACTCGCCGCGACGCTGTTGCTCGACCGTGCGCTCAGGGAGCGGCCGGGTCGGATCAACAGCTTCCGCTTCCGCGCGCAGCGCCCGCTTATCGCCGGGCGTCGACTGACGCTCTGCGGCGCGGGCGGCGCGCTCTGGGCCTGCGACGCCGACGGCGCTCTCGCCATGACGGCGGACCTTCACCGCGACGAGGATCAAGCATGAACGACGCCCCCCTGCGCACCGCCATCGCGACGCACAGCCACGACCGCATCACCATCCGCGGCGCGAGCCTGGTCGACGACCTCATCGGCGAGTTGACCTTCACCGAGATGGCGTTCTTCCAGATTCGTGGCCGCCGCCCCACGCCGCCAGAAACGCGCATCTGGGACATGGTGCTCGTTACGCTGATGGAGCATGGCTTCACGCCCAGCGTCATCGCGACGCGCATGGTGGCGATGTCCTCTCCCGAAGCCACGCAGGCGGCGGTGGCGGCGGGGCTGCTCGCGGTCGGAAGTCAGTTCGTCGGCACGACCGAGGAGGCGGCCCTGCTGATCGAGACACTGCTGGCCGATCCCGCGGGGGTGGACACGGCGGCGCAGGCGATCGCTCACCAGTATCGCGCCGAGCGCCGGCCGCTGCCCGGCTTCGGCCATCACCTCCACCGGCCGGACGATCCGCGCACGCCCAAGCTGTTCGCCGTGGCGCGATCTGTCGGCGTCCCAGGCCGCCACATCGGCGCGCTCGAAGCGCTGTCCGCCGCCGTCGACGAGGTCTACGGCCGGCACATCACCATCAACGCGACCGGAGGCATCGCGGCGGTGCTCGGAGAGATCGGCACGCCGGCCTCGCTGATGCGCGGGCTCTCGCTTATCAGTCGCGCGGCGGGTCTCGTCGGCCATGTCGAGGAGGAGCGGCGAACGCCGGTCGGCCGGGGTCTATGGGATCTGGTCGAGCACGGCGTCACCTACACCCCGCCCGAGGCGGGCTGACCCTCAGCCCCAGTGCCGCGCCAGCCAGCGGATGAGGTCGGCGCGCGCGTCGATATCCTCCGGCGTGTCCTCGCCCAGCATGGCAAAGCCACCGTGCGGCATCGCCTCTCCGACATAGAGGTCCGCCGCCACGCCCGCCTTGCGCAGCGCGGCGTGCATCCGCACCGAATCCGAGAGGAGGATGTCGCGCGTGCCGGTGCGGATATAGGTCGGCGGAAAGCCTGCAAAGTCGCCATGGATGGGCGAGAGTCCCGGATCGCGCGGATCGGTCGACCCGCGATAGAGCGCATATTCGTCGCCCAGCCCTTCAGACAGCACGAGGTCGAGGCCTCTGTTGGTCTCGATGGTGTCGCCCGCGCCGCTCATGTCGGCCACCGGCGTATTGAGGAACAGAGCGCCGGGGAACGGCAGTCCCTCGGCGCGCGCCCGCATCAGCGTGGCGGCAGCGAGATTGGCGCCGGCGGAGTCGCCCGACAGCAGCAGTTTGCCCCGCGGATAGCGGGCACTCAGCACCCGGTACACGGCGAGGCAATCCTCCAGACCGGCCGGATAAGGATGATCGGGCGCGGTCCGGTAATCGACCGCATAGACCGTTCCGCCGTATTGGAGCGCGGTGACGGCGGCCGGCAGGATCGCCGCGCGGCCTCCGAAATATGTCCAGGCGCCGCCATGCAGGTGCAGGTTGACGAGTGCCCGACCCGCCTCGTCGAGATCGGTCCGTCGCGCGACATGGACGGGAACGCCGGCAATCCGGTCCGCCGTCACCTCCAGCCGCGAGGAGGCGAGGATCGCGTCGATGATCGGATCGGCGCGGGCATTGACCTGCGCGATTCGGGCGCGCCAGCCGGCGAGGTCGTCGAGCGGTGGCGCCACGCTGGGCGGCCTGGCTGCCCCGGCGGCGAGGGCCGCGCGCGCCAGCGGACTGATGCTCGCCGGGTGGGGAATCGTCCGCGCGGGCAGCCGCACGCCGCTCGTCGGGTCGGCCGTGTCGTCAGCCATCGGGATCATTGGCCTTGGCGAAGCGCGGGTTCTTGGCGGCAAATCCCGACTCGCGCAGGAAGCTGGGGTCGGCGCGCAGGCCGTAAAGCTCCATATTGTGACTGTGCGAGAGCTGGTGGAGCGCGAAGCTGGTCTTCATCGCGTCGACACGGCCCTGCGCATCCTGCGCGGCGTTGACGGCTTCCTTGAGCAGCTTGAGCGCGAACATCGGCTTGCGCGCGATCCGCTCGGCGAGGACCAGCGCCGCATCGGCGAGATCCGCCAGCGGCACGACATGATTGACCATGCCGAGCCGCCACGCCTCCTGCGCGCCAAAGGTCTCGGCGGTGAACAGAAACTCCTTCGCCTTGCGCACCCCCAGTTCCCACGGATGGTTGAAGAACTCCGCGCCCGCGATGCCCATGTCGACGGTATTGTCGCAAAATTCGGCATTGTCGGCCGCCACGATGATGTCGCACGGCCACGCCAGCATCAGCCCGCCGGCGATGCACTTGCCCTGCACCGCCGCGATCGTCGGCTTGGCGAAGTTGCGCCAGCGCTCGGAAAAGCCGAGATAGACTTCCTTCTCGAAGCCCATATGCCCCTCGGCCCCGGCGCAGGCATAGCCACACCACAGGCCCATCGGCTCGAAATCGGCCATGCTGGAGAGCCTGTCGTCCTCGCTCAGGTCATGCCCGGCGGAGAAATGCGGTCCCTCGGCCGCCAGGATCAGCACCTTGACCGTGTCGTCCGTCGCGGCGCGGCGGAATGCCTGGTCAAGCTCGTAGAGCATCCGCATGTTCTGCGCGTTGCGCTTGCCGGCGCGGTCGAGCACGACGCGCGCCACCGCCGTCGCGGGCATCTCGTAGCGGATCGTCTCGAAGTCGCTCACCGGCCCTGCTCCTCCCTGCGCGGCACGCCCACCAGCACAAAAGCCATGACTGCGCGCTCGCGCGGCCGCCAGGCGTGACGGGTGCCATTCTGCACCACGACGTCGCCGGCCTCCAGCTCCACGATCGCTCCGTCATCCAGCTCGAGCCCGATCCGGCCGCTCAGCACGATGCCATAGTCGACCGAGTCGGTCGTGTGCATACCAGGATCGTCGGGCTCGAGCCGTTCGAGCGTGCCGGGCAGTTCGCGGCGGATGAGGTCGATCTCGGCCTCGTTCCAGAAGGGTGACTTGCCGACGCCTTCTTCCGGCCGATATTCGAGAATGCGGAACATCGTCTCTCCGACCCGCGGGAAAACGGAGGTCCAGCGGGGATCGCGCGACCGACCGCGGCTCAGGTCGGGAAGCGGCAGCCTGTCGTCGGCATAAGTGCTCCATAACTCGCGCCAGCCAAGCGCCGTCACCTCGATGCGGTGATCGGGCTCCCCCACGGAGACGAACACCGACTTGCCGCTGGCATCGTGGCCCGTGACGATCCGTTTCATTGCGCCACCCTCACGCATCCGGTGCGGTCGAGACCGCCGGGTGAAGCGGATAACCGGCATAGCCTTCGCTCACGACCGTCCATGTGCCCGTGCTGGCCAGAGCGGCGGCGAGATCGGCGGCGAGCGGGGCGCGGCCCTGGCTCACCTGCCCATGGCCCAGCAGCGCGCCGACGTCGACAAGGGGTGCCAGCGCGCCCGCGACCGTTCCCGCGGGCTGATCCGCGTCGATGGGCAGCACGATCGTCAGGCGCAGCAGCGCCGGACGCAGCGGATGGAAAAAGGCGACGAAGCTGATCGTGCGGAGTGCGTCGGCCACCGCGTCGACCGCGTCAATGGCCCGCGCACCGCCGCCCGGTTCGACGGTCACGCCGATCGACAGGATCGCCACATCCCGCGCGCGGGCGGCTGCGTGCACCTCCGCGTCGAAGAGCGACGCGCGGACGGGGGCAATGGGCCGTGCCTCGGGATCGGAGCGGATGATGTTGTGCAGCATGTCGCTTTCGGGCCGTACGCCGATCCAGAAAATGCGCGCGCCCAGCCGCCGTGTTCCCTTGTACATCGCGCGGAGGCCGGAGCGGAACTCGGGCGTCTCGATATGGCCGCGAAAGCCCTGCCGCGTGAGGTAGATTTCGGTCGATTCGAGCGCCAGCGATCCGGGAAAGAGGTCGTCGCCGATCAGCTGCGCGAGGGGCGAGCGGCGGAAGGCGTAGACCGCGACGCTGGGCGTGGCGCGCGCCGTCCCCTCCGCGCACAGCGCCAGCGCATCGAGCGTGGCGGTTTGCGAAGCCGCGTCGGGCAGATAGGTCTCGGCATAGAGGACGAAGGCTTCCGCCGCGATGCGCGCGCGGTTGATCGGCACCCGATCAGTCCGGCCAGCGCACGTCTGGCGTGGGCTGCGACACGTCATAGTGGCAGCGCCAGCCCGCCTGCGGATCGCGGTGCATGACCATGACGAAGCGCGACGCGTCGCGATGAACCTCGCCGCCGCCCTTGGGCGTGCTCTCGACCCAGCCGGCGCCGGTCACCACCGCCAGATCATCGCCGAGCAGATCGACATCGGCGACGGCATGGCGGATCGCCATGTCGACATGGCGAGTAAAACTGCCCAGCATCGCCCCGATCGCCTCCGCGCCGGTGACGGCGGGCAGGTTCGCCAGCATGAGCCGGGCGTCGGGCGTGTAGAGCGCCGAAAGCGCCGCGACATCGCCCGTGGCGAAAACGCTGTACCAACGATCGACAAAATCCGTCAGCGCCTGCACGTCATCGGCCATCGGCATCCTCCATCGACCCAGTCTAGGCCGGGCACGGGCGACGATGATCGGCAAGCCGCGCCAAGAGCGCTGGCAATATCTGCCATCTCCCTCAAATAATTGGCGTTTACCGGGAAGAAAAAATGGATAGGCTGGTGTGTCACTCAGTGTCGGCAATGAGGGAACCGTGGCCAGCGAAAGTTATCGCAAGCTCAAGCGCCATTTCGATTCGGTCCGGGAGGTTCGCGAGCGCTTTTCGCAGACCTTGAACGATGTGCGCCTCGCCATGGCGTCGTTCGACAACCGCTATCCGCTGGCGCCGGACGTGACGGTGACGCCGGTCGATGCCGGCGGTGTGCCGTCGGAATGGGTCGCGGCGTCGGACGCGGCGGCAACGCGCGTCATCCTCTACACCCATGGCGGTTGCTACATATCGGGCGGGCCGGTGACGGTGCGCGAATGCTGCGCCCGGCTCTCGCGCGCGGCGCGGGCGCAGGTGCTGAGCATTGATTATCGGCTCGCGCCCGAGCATCCCTACCCCGCCGCGCTCGACGATACGCTGACCGCCTATCGCTGGTTGCTCGATCGGGGCCATGCGCCAGGCTCGATCGTGATCTCGGGCGAGTCAGCCGGTGGCGGCCTCACGATCGCGGCGCTGATGAAGATCCGCGATCTGGGGTTGCCGCCACCCGCCGCCGGCGTGCCGGTCTCGCCCTGGATCGACATGACGCTGAGCGGCGAGACCCTCATCCGCAACCGGGGCCGCGACCTTGCGAGCACGACACCGCTGGCGCTCGGCGCGTCGCTCTATGTCGGGAGGGGCGACCCGCGCGATCCCTATGCCTCGCCCCTGTTCGGCGATCTGTCCGGCCTGCCTCCGATGCTGATCCAGGTCGGCGGCGGCGAGGTGCTGCTCGATGACGGCATCGCCATAGCGCACAAGGCGCGGCAGGCGGGCAACGAGCTGACGTTCGAGGTATGGCCGGACATGTGCCATGTCTGGCACTGGTTCGCGACCGAACTCGACGAGGGCCGCGAGGCGATCGAGGCGATCGGCCGCTATGTCATCGCCCATACCCGCTGAGTATCCCGCCGGCGCGGAGGGCGAAGCGGGGTCGGCGGGCCGGCCGCGGGGCTTTGGTTCGCCCTATCTCCACTATCTCATCCTCGTCTTCTTCCTCGCCAACCTGCTCGTCGCCATGGACCGGGCGGTGCTCGGTGTCCTCATCGTGCCGATCCAGGCCGAACTGGGCTTCACCGACACGCAGCTCGGCGCGCTGAGCTTTGCCTTCGCGGTCTTTTACGCCCTGTTCGGCCTCGCGCTCGGCCGGCTGACCGATACCGGGTCGCGCGCCAGGCTGCTCGCCTGGTCGGTCGGACTGCTCGGCCTCGCCACCAGCCTGTGCGGCGCCGCCCATGGCTTTGTCCAGCTGTTCGCGGCGCGCATGTTCTGCGGCATCGGTGAGGCCGGCAGCGTGCCGACCAAATATTCGATCATCGGCGACAGTTTCCAGCCCGCCCGGCGGGCGAGCGCGCTCTCGCTCATCTATTCTGGCCTCGCGGTCGGACCGCCGCTGGGCCTGATGATCGCCGGACCGATGACCGGCGCGATCGGCTGGCGCTGGACCTTCCTCGCCTTTGGCCTCCCCTCGCTGCTCCTGGGGCTGCTGATCCATGTCACGATCCGCGAGCCGCGGCGCGGCGTGTTCGAGAACGTGCCGGAACGGGCTGACATTGGCATGATCGCGACCATGCGCGCGCTCGCCCGCAACCGGACGTTCATGGCAATCGTGGGAGCCTATTCGATCAGCACCTTCGGCGTCTACGGGCTGGGCTACTGGATTCCGGCCTTTCTGATCCGCGCGCACGGCCTGTCGCTGTCGGAGATCGGCCTTGTCTACGGGTCCGTCGTGGGCCTCGGCATGATCGCCGGACTGCTCGTGGGTGCCTTGGTTTCGGCGGCGCTGGCCCGACGCGACCGCCGCTTCGAGATGTGGCTGCCGGGCGTAATGACCATTCTGGCCGGCGCCGCTTATGCGGCCATGTTCCTGACTCCGTCGCGCGATCTCGCGCTCGCGCTCAGCGGCATCGCGACCTTCATGATGGGGGTGATGGTCGGTCCCGCCACCGCCGGCATCCAGTCCACGGTGCCGGCACGGATGCGCGGCGTGGCGGCGGCGATCACGATGTTCGCGTCGGCGCTGTTCGGCCAGGGGCTCGGCCCCTGGGCGATCGGCTATGGCAGCGACCTGCTGGCGCCGAGCCGGAGCACGGCGTCGCTCGGCGTCATGCTGCTCTGGTCGACGAGCGTTTTTCTGATCGGCGGACTGCTCTACCTGGCGGGTACGCTCAGCTTCGAGCGCGACCGCGTGGACTGAGCTCAGCCCGGCACGGCGCTGAACGGCACGTCCTTGTCCAGGCGGACATCGGGCGGCAGGCCGAGCACCCGCTCGGCAATGATGTTGCGCAAGATCTCGTCGCTGCCGCCGGCGATGCGTAGCCCCGCGCCGAATGTCCAGGCGTGCTCGACCTCGTGCCATGCCTCGCCCAGGGTTTCGGCGGTTAGCATTCCGGCTGGGCCAAGCATGTCCATGGCGACATAGGCGTTCTGCTGGATGAGCGGCGCCTTGAGCATCTTGAGCACCGTCTGCTCGGGGCCGGGCTGCTCCCCGCGCGACAGGGCGGTCTGACCGCGAAAAGCAATGAGGCGGGCGCCGAACTCGATCAGCCAGCTATCGACGATCCGCTCGCCGACACGCGCGTCCTCGATCGCGGGGCGGGCGTCGACCATCACCTCCTCGGCCCGGTCGAGCAGTCCGCGCCAGCCTAGGTCGCGCGAGCGACCGCCAATGCCGGCGCGCTCATGCATCAGCGTCGAGAGCGCCACCGCCCAGCCGCCATCGACCGCGCCGACCCGCCCGCTGTCCGGGATGCGAACGTCGGTGAAGAAGACCTCGTTGAACTCCGACGCGCCCGACATCTGGCGGATCGGGCGCACCTCGATCCCCGGCGCCTTCATGTCGACGATGAAGACGGTCAGCCCGCGATGCTTGGGGACGCCGGGATCGGTCCGGGTCGTGATGATGCCATAGTCGGCGAAATGCGCGCCGGAGGTCCACACCTTCTGCCCGTTGACGACCCAGTCCTCGCCGTCACGCACCGCGCTCGTCCGCGCCGCCGCGACGTCCGAGCCGCCGGAGGGCTCGGAGAAGAGCTGGCACCAGATCTCCTCGCCACGGATGCCGGAGGCAAGATAGCGCGCCTTCTGCGCCTCGGTCCCGTTGTGCAGGATCGTGGGCAGACACATGCCCAGGCCAATGCCGAAGATGTCGACCACGCCGGCATCGTCATAGCCGGCCTCCTCCTGCAGATAGATGACCTGCTGGATCGGCGTGCCGCCGCCGCCGCCATGAGCACGCGGCAATGTGATCGCGGCATAGCCCGCATCGGCCTTGCGCTGCTGATAGGCGCGGGCGCGGGCGAGGCGGACGTCGAACGAGTCGTCGGCCGACGACGCCTGGCCGCGCGGCGTGGCATTGGCCGCCAGCCAGTCGCGGGCGCGGGCGCGGTAGGCGGCTTCGTCGGGCGTGTCCTCGAAATTCATCAGGCGGGCTCCTCAGTCCCGGCGCGCAAGGCAGCGAGAATGCGCGACTTCCACACCGGCACCGGATCAAGCATCAGCGCCTGCTGCCGGGCGCGGCGGTAGAAGAGCTGGCAATCGGAGTCCCAGCTAAAACCGATGCCGCCATGCGTCTGGATGTTCTCCTGCGCGGCATAGGCAAAGGCTTCGGTCGCCGCGACGCGCGCCGCTGCGGCCGCCAGCGGCACACGATCGGGCGCGCGCGTCAGCGCCCAGACGCCGTAATAGGCATGGCTGCGCGCGATCTGGTTACGCGCATAGACGGTGGCGAGCTTGTGCTTGATCGCCTGATAGGAGCCGATCGGCCGGCCGAAGGACTTGCGCTCCAAGGCATAGTCGCGCGCCATTTCGAGCGCGCGGTCGGCCGCCCCGACCTGCTCAAAGGCGAGCAGGATGGCGGCACGGTCGCGCAGCGTTTCCCAGGCCGCCGCGTCGGCGCCGCCGAGCCGCTCGGCCACCGCCTCATCGAAGTGGAGCGCCCCGACGGGCCGCGCGGGATCGACATTGGCGAGCGGCTCGCGGACGATACCCGGCTGGTCGAGTGGCGCCAGCAGCAAGGCGAATTCTCCCTGGTGTCCGTGCGCGAGCACGACCGCGACATCCGCCACCATCGCATCTGGCACAGGCCGCTTGATCCCGCTCAGGCGCCCAGCTGCGAACCGGGTGACAACCGGCCCTTCCGCAATCGCGAAGGTGCCGATCGCCGACCCGTCGGCCAGGCGCGGGAGCCAGTCGGCCTGCTGCGCCGGGGTGCCGAAGAGCCGGATCGCCTCGGCGCAGAGATAGATCGAGGGCAGTGACGGCACCGGCGCCAGCGCGCGGCCGATCTCCTCCGCCGCGACGCACAGTTCGAGCGGCGAAAGGCCGAGGCCGCCATGCCGCTCGGGGATCAGGATCGCCTGGCAGCCGAGGTCAGCGAGACAGCGCCAAACCGGCGTGCTGTAGGCGATCGCCCCATCCAGCGCCCGGCGCGCCTCGGCCAAGGGGGAGACGGTGGCGAGCATCCGCCGGACCTGCTCGCCAAACTGCTTCTGCTCGTCGGAAAAATCGAAGTTCATGCGGCGGCGACGCTCATGCCGCCTTGTACACGGTGACGATTGCCGCACCGGGGACGCCGATATTGTGCTGGAGCCCGATCCGCGCGCCCTCGACCTGCCGCTGGCCCGCCTGGGCGCGCAGGTGCCAAACGAGCTCGACGCATTGCGCCACGCCGGTCGCGCCGATCGGATGGCCTTTCGACATCAGGCCACCCGAGGGATTGACGACCACCGCGCCGCCATAGCTGTTGTCGCCGTCGACGACGAAGCGTGTCGCCTCGCCGGGGCCGCACAGGCCGAGCGATTCATAGGCGATCACCTCGTTGGGGGTGAAGCAGTCGTGCAGCTCGACCACATCGGCCTCCTCCGGTCCGATGCCGGCGGCGTCGTAAGCGGCGAACGCGGCGCGACGGGCATAGTCGGCGCCGACGACATTGCGTGCGCTCGTGAAACTGCTGTCGGTGTCGGTCGCCATGCCCTGCCCCGCGATCTCGACAAGGCGGGCCACGCCATGACGGCGCGCGAAGCCATCGCTCATCACCAGCGCCGCCGCGGCGCCGCAGGTGGGCGGGCAGCACATCAGCCGGGTGAGGCTCTCGCCATAGACGACGGGCGACGCCATCACCTCCTCGACGGTGAGCGGCTTGGTGAAGAGGGCAAAGGGGTTGGCGGCGGCGTGGCGGCGCGACTTCACCGCGACCCTGGCGAACAGCTCCGGTGTGGCGCCGTAGGTCTCGAGATATTCGAACCCGGCCGAGCCGAACAGCATCGGAGCACCGATCCCCATCTCCGCCTGCGGCCGCGCGGTGAGCAGCGCGTTGAGCGCGAAGCGGCCGGGGGAGACACGGTCGTCCCAATGCGCCCGCAGCGCGCCAGGCTGCATCTGCTCGAAGCCGAAGGCCAATGCACAGTCGACGATCCCCGCCTCCACCGCCTGCCGGGCGAGGAAAAGCGCCGACGACCCCGACGAGCAGTTATTGTTGACGTTGAAGATGGGCACGCCCGTCATGCCAACCTCGTAGAGCGCCTTCTGGCCACAGGCGCTGTCGCCGTAAATGTAGCTGGCATAAGCCTGTTGCACCGCGTCGAGCCCGATCCCCGCGTCGGCGAGCGCGGCGCGCACGGCGCGGCTGCCCATCAGCTCATAGGGGTCGCTCGCCCCCGGCTTCGCGAACTCGATCATGGCGACGCCGCCAACATAGGCTTTCCGGGTCATGCGGCTCTCCTTAGCGCGGCGCGAAACGCTGGCCGGCGTCGACACGCAGCGTCGATCCGTTCATCATCGGGCATTCATAGATGGCGATGGCCATGGTGGCGAACTCGTCCGGCCGCCCCATGCGACGCGGAAAGGCGGCGTCCTTGACGAGGCGGTCGGCGAACTCGTCGCTCACCCCCTTGGTAAGCCCGGTGGCGAACAGGCTCGGCGCGATCGTCATGACGCGGATGCCGAGGCTGCCGAGGTCGCGCGCCATGGTGAGCGTCATGCCCGCAATGCCCGCCTTGGCGGCGGCATAGGCGACCTGGCCGATCTGCCCCTCGAACGCGGCGATCGACGCCGTGTTAATCATCACGCCGCGCTCGCCGTCGGCATTGGGCTCGTTGTTCGCCATGTGGCGGGCGACATGGCGGTTGATGTTGAAGCTGGCGACGAGGTTGAGCTTGATGACCCCCTCGAAAGTGTCGATCGGGTGCATCTCCCCGTCCTTCGACAGCGTCTTGGTCGCGACGCCGCCGCCGGCGGTGTTGAGGCAGAAGTGGACGCTTCCGCCCAGCGCCTCGACCGCCTCGTCGATGACGCGGCCCATGTCGTCATAATGGGCGACCTGACAGGGATGGAAGGTGCCGCCGAGCCGAGCCGCGACCGCAGCCCCCTCCGACTGCTCGCGGTCGAGGATCGCCACCTGGCCGCCGCCCGCGACGAACTTTTCCGCGGTCGCGAGGCACATACCCGACGCGCCGCCCACCATCACCGCCTTCGCACCCTCGATCCGCATCATCGAACCCTTTTCTCAGCCCGCTCTCGCCCTAACCCGAAAGCGCGGTGGTCTGTCGGAGGCAAAGGCGCCATTCTCCTCGGTAAATGGCGTCAGCCCGCATCCAGGGCCGCATCGAACATCGCCCTTGCGGCCGGATAATCGGCCTTGCCGTTGTCCGCGCGGGGAACGCGGTCGACGATCACCACGGTGCGGGGCGCCTTGTAGCTGGCCAGATGCGCGCGGACATGCGCGATGAGCGCCGACGGATCGACCGGCGCGGCGACCGACGCCACCGCCGCGACGCACTGGCCGTAGCGCGGGTCGGGCGTGCCGAAGACGAGCGCGTCGCTCACCGCGCCATGTGTCTTGAGCGTCTCCTCGACCTCTTCGGGATAGACTTTCTCGCCTGCCGTGTTGATGCAGCCGCTGCCCCGGCCGAGCAGCCGGATCGTCCCGTCCGCCTCGATCGTCGCGTGATCGCCGCCGAGCACATAGCGCTCTCCCTCAATCGTCACATAGGTCCGTGCCGTGCGTTCGGGGTCTTTATAATAGCCGCGCGGGAGCGGCCCGCCCTTGGCGAGGATGCCGATCTCGCCCGATCCCGGCGCGATCGGCGCCAATGTCTCGGGATGAAGCACCCTCGCGCCGGTGAGGTTGAAGCGCGCGTCGCCCGGCGCCATCCCCCTTGTCACGATCGACTGCGCGAAGGCCGAGGACTCGCTCGCCCCCAGGCCGTCGATCATGTAGCAGTCGGGCATGAAGTCGAGCAGGCCGGTCTTGACCTCCGCGCTCCACATCATCCCGCTCGACGAGATGCAGCGCATGTGGCTGACGTCATGACGCTCCGGCGCCGCGCGCAGCACGTCGAGAATCGGCCGGGCGAAGGCGTCGCCGACGATGATGAGCCCGTCGCACCGCAGCGTCTCGATCTCGTCCACCACCGCCTCGGCGTCGAAGGAGGGGCGACCACTCACCACCACGCTGCCGCCACGGAAGAGGATGCCGATGGCCGAGAGCAGGCCGGTGCCGTGCATCAGCGGCGGCGCGATGTGGAAGCGCATCCGCCCTTCCCCGGTGCGGATCTGCGCGGCAAGCTTGTCGAGCGTCGTTGGCGGGTCGCGGCCGGGCAGCGCGACGCCGGGGATCGAGTTCAACCACAGCGCCCCCTGCGGCCACATCACGGCCTTGGGGAGACCCGTGGTGCCCCCCGTATAAGTGAGGACGAGGTCTTCGGGACTGCGCGCATTGCCGAGCGGCGTGCCGTCGCCGCCATAGGCGCTCTCGATCGGTTCCGCGCCGTCCGCCCGCCCCCGTGCGACAAGACGCAGCTTGAGGCGCGCCGCTTCCGGCATGACCGCGACGACGGGCGCGAAATCCGCGTCGTAGATCAGCGCCTCGCAATCGGCATTGTCGAGGAGATAGGCCAACTCGGCCGGACCATAGCGATAGTTGACGTTGAACGGCGCCATCCGCGCCTTGCAGCAGGCGGCGAATGCGGCGAGATAGTCAGTGCCGTTGCGCATGTAGAGGCCGACCTTGGCCTGGTCCGACAGCCCGGCCGCGATCAGCCGTCGGGCGAGCGCATTGCTCACGGCATCGAACGTCGCCCAGCTCGTCACCGCGCCGTCGCAGAAGATCGCCGGTGCGTCCGGTTCGATCGCTCCGGCCACCGTGTCGAAGATGTCGCCCAGGCTGTAGGTCATCCTGCCCTCCCGCGCCGGATGTCTCGCCCGGCTGCCCGATCCGACTTGGAAAAGGCGGGCGGCGCCGACCATGGCAATGCCCGACGCGCGCGCCAGCAAATGCGGACGCGACAACCGTCCGATTTTGCCGGACCGCCTGTCAAGTGCGCCCATGGCGAAGCGGCGTTCCCGCGCCGATCCTGCGTCCCGGCGAGACGAGGCGCGGCATGACGGTGATCGAGACACGGCTGGGCACGATACGGGGCAAGGACATGCCGGGCGCGGTGTCCTACCTCGCCATTCCCTATGCCGCGCCGCCTGTGGGGCCACTGCGCTGGATGCCGCCGCAGCCGCCGGCGCGCTGGTCGGGGACGTTCGACGCGACGCGGCATCCTAACCGATCCTATCAAGACCCGTTCCCCGAGGAGCAGACGCCGCCCGGCGGCATTCCCGGCGCGATGAGCGAGGACATGCTCTATCTCAACGTCCATGTGCCCACGGAGCCGCGCGGGGCGCGGCCGGTGATGGTCTATATCCACGGCGGCGGCTTCACGCTGGGCTCCGCCAACGATTTCGACCCCAGCCCCTATGCCGCGCGGCAGGACGTGATCGTCGTGGCGATCAACTACCGGCTCGGCATGTTCGGCTTCCTCGACTTGAGCCGCTTTGACGACGCTTATCGGTGCAGCGCGAGCCTGGGCTTTCAGGACCAGATCGCGGCGCTGCGCTGGGTGCGCGACAATATTGCCGACTTTGGTGGCGATCCCGATAATGTGACGCTATGCGGTTGCAGCGCGGGGGGCGGCGCGGTCATCTCCCTCCTCGCGGCGCCCTCGGCTAGGGGGCTGTTCCAGCGCGGCATCGCGATGAGCCCGCTCGAGATCAACCCGGCCCCGCTCGACATCGTGACGCCCTGCGCAGCTGCGATGCAGATGAGCGAGGAGGCCTTCTTCGCGCACCTCTCGAGCCTGTCGGGCGCGCAGCTCTACGCGTTCCAGCACGCGGGGGGTATCGGCACCTCGGCCTGCGTCGATGGCGAGGTGATCGCGCTCCCCACCGTGGCGGCAATCAAGGCGGGGATCAACGCCGTGCCGCTCGTCACAGGTTGCACCGTGGCGGAAGGGCCGATGCTGACCGCCGGCGTCATCAAGGCACTGGGCGATGATCCGGCGATCTTCGCGATGCTCGAGGGCGGCATGGCGGCCAATGCGGGCGGGGGAGACGCCGCGCGCTACACCGCTTTCCTCGACGCGACCACCGCCGGTCAGGAGCCCGCCGCGCGGCTCGATCGGCTGTGGTTCGACTATTTCCGTTCCTATGCGGTGCGGTCCGCCCAGGCGCTCGCCGACGCCGGCGTGCCGAGCTGGCTCTATGCCTTCGGCGCGCCGACGGAGCATCGCTATGGCCCCACCCACGGCACCGACGTGATGTTTGTCTTCGACGCCTTCGCGACAATGGCCGAGGGCGAGGAGCGCGCCTATTACCGCAACATGGCGGAGACGCGCTCGCGGGCGGCGCAATGGTCGGACATGTTCGCGGCGTTCCTGCGCTCGGGCGAGCCGGGCGGCGCGGACGACGCCGTCTGGCCGACCTATGACCGCGCGCGCCGCATCTCGATGCTGCTCGAGGACAGGCCGCGCCTGGTCGAGGATTTCGACGGCCCGGTGGCGCGTGCCGCCTATGGCGCGGCCTGACCGCACGAAGAAGGTGAAACGATATGCATGATCTGGTCATTCGCGGCGGCACGATCGTCGATGGCGGCGGTGGCAAACCCTTTGCCGGCGATGTCGCAATCGACGGCGGTCGGCTGAGCGCGGTCGGCGGCAAGGCGGGACCAGCGCGGCGCGAGATCGACGCCGACGGGCTGATCGTCACCCCCGGCTTCGTTGACGTTCATACCCATCTCGATGCGCAGATCGGCTGGGATCCGGTGCTTTCGCCGCTGAGCTGGCATGGCGTCACGACCGCTCTGCTCGGCAATTGCGGCGTGACTTTCGCTCCTTGCAAGCCCGCCGATCGGAGCCTGCTCGCGGAGATGATGGAGACGGTCGAGGACATCCCGCGCGAGGCGATCCTCTCCGGCCTGCCCTGGGACTGGGAAAGCTATGGCGAGTATCTCGATTCCGTCGACCGGGGGCGGCCCGCGATCAATGTCGCCGGGCTCGTCGGCCATTGTGCCGTCCGTTTCGAGGTGATGGGCGAGCGCGCGGTCGAGGAGCTGGCCAGCGAGGAGGAGATCGCCCGCATGGCCGCGATCGTCGGCGCGGCGATCGACGACGGGGCGGTGGGTTTCTCGACCAGCCGCCTGCCCGGCCATGTCCTTCCCGATGGCCGTGCCATTCCCGGTACCTATGCGGCGCATGAGGAGATGACGGCCATCGGCCACGCGGTCGCCGCGCGCGACGGGCTGATGCAGAACGTGCTCGATTTCCAGCGCCGCGACATGGGCAATGGCGAGCTTCTGCGGCGGCTCGGCACCGAATGCGGCAACCGGCTGCTGTTCAGCTATACCCTCGGCCCGACGACGGACGCGGCGGAGAAGAATGCGCGCCACCTCGACAGGGTGCGCGAGGGCGGCCTCGACATCACCGCGCTCACCATGCCGCGCGGATCGGGCTTCATCCACGGGCTCCAGTCGCATCTGCCGGCCTATGACATCTGGGGCCAGACCGCGCCGCTGGGGCCGACATGGACCGCGCTCAAAAACCGTGACCTTCCCGGCCGGCTCGCCGCGATCGCCGATCCGGCCACACGCGCCGCGCTCATCGCCGAAGCCAAGGCCGCCGACGAGGCCAAGCTCCACTGGGTGCGCGGCAGCTACTGGCTGGGTGACGGCGAGCGGCCCAATTATCTGGCGCCGAGCGACCGGCATCTGGGCGCGCTGGCGCAAGAGGCGGGCGAGCACTGGTCGGAGACCTATCTCCGCCTCGCCGAGCGCAGCCATGGCCTCGGCCTCTTCGTTTGGCGCTGGTTCAGCGCCAATATCGACAGCGTCGAGCAGTTCCTCACGCATGAAGCGGTGCTCCCCGGCCTCACCGATGCGGGCGCGCATGTCGCCATGGTGATGGACTGCGCGGCCTACACGTTCATCCTCTCGCACTGGGTACGCGACGCCAGCGTATACAGCCTCGCCGAAGGGGTGCGGCGTATCACCGCCATGCCGGCGCGCGTCATCGGACTGCGGGATCGCGGGATGCTGCGCGCGGGGATGGCAGCCGACGTCAACGTCATCGACCTTGCCGATCTGGGCGAGGATTTCCCCCGGCTGGTTCATGATTTTCCCGGCGGGGCGCCGCGCTACATCCAGCGCTCGCACGGCTATATCGCGACGCTGGTCAATGGCGAGCCTACCTTCGCGGCAAGCGAGCATCAGGGCACACGCGCGGGACGGGTTCTGCGCCATCGCCGGGCGCATTGAACGCTCAGGCTAGCCGCGCTTCCAGTCTCGCGAGCCGGGCGCGCCAGTCGATGCCGATTCCGGTGCGCGCGAACTCGCCGGCAAGGCGGTCGACGACGGCCGCCACCGGCTCCACCTGGTCGATCAGCGCGACGCTGTGCCCCGCGCTCCAGATGTCCCGCCAGGGGATCTTGCCATCGGGCATCGGCGTGCGGTGCCGGGGCATCTGCGCGTAATCGAGCCCGGCCGCCTCGATCGAGGGCAGCAGCCAGTTGGCGGGCACGCCGTTCATCGCCGAGGCGGTGACGATCTGGTCTATCCCCGTTGTCGCGATCATCTGCCGATAACCCTCGGCCACGGCTGATTCGGGCGTCGCGATGAAGCGCGTTCCCATGCAGGCGATATCGGCGCCGAGCGCGAGCACGGCCGCGATTCCGGCACCGTCCGCGATGCCGCCCGCGACGATCATCGGTCCGTCATAAAGCCGCCGGACAGCGGGCACAAAGGCAAAGGGTGTCAGGAACCCGGTATGACCGCCCGCACCGGAACAGGTCAGCATCAATCCGTCGACCCCCGCCGCGATCGCCTTTTCGGCGTGGCGCATCGTCGTCACATCCTGGATCAGCCGCCCGCCCCAGCCATGCACACGCTCGATGAGCAGCGAGGGATCGCCCAGGCTGCACAGGACGAGCGGAACGCGATACTTCTCGAGCAGCGCCAGCTTGGGCTCCCCGGTCGGCTCGCTGGCGATGCGCGCGGGGACGTTGACGATCGGTGGCGCGCCGTCAACCTCGGCGAGCACCTCAAGATAGCGCTCGAAATCGGCAAAGGGCGTCAGCGTGCCGCCCTGCCAGCCGCCCAGCACGCCGGCGCGGCAGCAGGCGGCGGCGAGCGCTGGCGAGGACACCAGGCTCATCGGCGCGCACATCAGCGGCAAGGCGAGCTTGCCTAACAAACCTGCCGTCATGCCGCCGCCGCGAGGATGCGCCCGATGATCGCCGTCGTGTCGGGATGGTTGAAGCTGAAGATGAAGGCCTTGCGTCCCCGGTCCGTGCGGTTCGGCGCCGTGAAATGCGGTGTGCCGTAGCCGTGGATCGTGGCCGATCCCGCCTTGAGCGGGCATTTCACCGCCCGCTCCACCGGCAGCCGATGGTCGGGATCCCGGATCGCGAGCAGCCGGTCGCTGGCATCAGGCTCGCCCGCGTAGACGACATGCTCGGGCATCGGGCCTTCCTGCACGCCAGGGATGAACTCCATGCAGCCCATGTCCTCGGTCACGTCGTCGATCGCGAGCCAGAACGTCACCACGATGTTGTTCGGCACGATGGTGCCCGTCGGCAACGTCGGCACACCCGCATAGGACATGTCCTGATGCCAGGGCGTGTCGTGCGGATGACCGCCCGGCTTGTAGATCATCATCGAGAATACGAATTCGGGCTTGTCGACGCCCTGGATCGCGCGCGCGATCTCCCGCGCGTGTTCGACTGCCGGGTTCCGCCGGAGCTCGGGGCTGTAGAGATGCGGCGTGATGATCTGCCGGGTGAGCCCGCCCAGCTTGCGATCGCTCGTGGGGCATTCGATCGAGCCATCGATGAAGCCGTCGTAGATCGGGCGCAACGTGGCGAGGCAATCGGCATCGGCCAGACCCTCCGCCACCGCGAAGCCGTCGCGGCCGAAATCGGCTGCGAGCCGCTTCCCTTTCTGGCTCCAATCCGTCACGCGCGTCATCCCGCTGATACCCGCTCCCGTGCGTAGGCGGCGCGGCCGCACCGGCGAAGGGCATTAGCCGTCAACCCGAACCGCATTTCGAGCCGGTCACCGGCCGGTGAAACGGGGCGGCCGCTTTTCGCGGAAAGCCGCGACGCCCTCGGCATAATCCTGCGTGAGGCCGAGCGCCCGCTGGGCCTGCCGCTCGGCGTCGATCTGTTCGGGAAGGCTGCGCTGCCAGCCTTCGCGCATGGCCCGCCGCGTCGCGACCAGCGCCTGGGTCGGTGCCGCCGCCAGCCGGAGCGCCAGCGCCCGCGCCTCGTCCGCCAGCGTCTCGTCGGGCACGGCGCGCCAGATGAGGCCCCAGCTCTCCGCCTGCGCCGCGCTGACGGGCTCGCCGGTGAGCGCCATGCCAAGCGCCCGCGCCTCGCCGCACAGCCGCGGCAGCCGCCATGTTCCGCCCGCGTCGGGAAGGAGGCCGATCTTCGCGAACGCCTGCACGAAGCGCGCGCTGTTCGCCGCCATGACGATGTCGCCGGCGAGCGCCAGATTGGCCCCCGCTCCCGCCGCCACGCCGTTGACCGCGACGACGCTGGGGCAGCGCAGATCGGCCAGGCGGTTGACAAAGGGGCCATAGAAGCGGCCGATCGCCTCGCCCAGGTCCGGCGGGGGATCGTCCGGCCCCCATTTGCGCTCGTCGAGATCCTGTCCGGCGCAAAAGCCGCGCCCGGCGCCGGTGATGAGCAGCGCGCGGATCGAGTGATCCTGCTCCACCTGGTCGAGGCCGGCGAGCAACTGGTCCTGCATCGCGCGGTTGAGCGCGTTGAGCCGGTCGGGCCGGTTGAGGGTGAGCGTCATCACCCCCAACTCGACATGAGTGACGACCTCGCTCATCGCCACCTCAGCCGAGCGAAAGCCCGGCCGCCCGCGCCGCCATGGTGATGAACTTCGTGACCTGCTGCCCGCCCTCGGTGAGCTGCACCGCCTTGGTCCAGTCGGTGAGGTCGGCCCAGTGCGCCGCCACGCCCTCGGGCGTGAGATCGTCGCCGGCGAGGTGGATGCCCGGCGTCTCGACGATCGTCGCGCAGGAAAAGCCCCCGGCATTGGCGCACAGGATCGCGCGCGAGGGCGCGTCCTCGCTGACGAGGAAGAGCACGCCCGGCGCCACCTTCCTGGGGTCCATCAGCGCGATGACCGGCGGGGGGAGCAGATCCCTGGTCATCTGCGTCGCGGCGCCCGGCGCGATGATGTTGACGCGGATGTTGCTTTTCGCCCCCTCGAGGTGAAGGACGTTCATGAGCCCGATCATGCCCGTCTTGGCGGCGCCATAGTTCGACTGGCCGAAATTGCCGTAGATGCCGGACGACGAGCTGGTGAACACGATCCGGCCATAACCCGCCTCGCGCATGTGCGGCCACGCGGCGAGCGTGCAGAGCGCGCTGCCGGTGAGGTGGACGCGGACCACCGCGTCCCAGTCCTCCACCGTCATCTTGGCGAAGGTCCTGTCGCGCAGGATGCCGGCATTGTTGATGAGGATGTCGAGGCGGCCAAAGCGCTCGATCGTCGCGGCGATCATCGCCTGCGTCTGTTCGGGGCTGCCGACATCGGCGGCGAGGGCCAGCGCCTCGCCCCCGGCCGCCGCGATCAGCGCGACGGTCTCGTCGGCGGGCGCCTGCGCATAGTCGTTCACGACGACCCTGGCGCCGCGCGCGGCGAGGCCGAGCGCATAATCGCGGCCCAGGCCCGCACCCGCGCCGGTTACCAGTGCCACACGATCGTCGAAACGAATGGTCATGTCCCGCTCCCCCCCGCCGCCCGGTCTCAGACGTTGATCTCGATGAGCCCGGCCGCGCCCATGCCCGCGCCGACGCACATCGTCACGACCGCATGGCGCACGCCGCGCCGCCGCCCCTCGATCAGCGCATGGCCGATAGACCGCGCGCCCGTCATGCCATAGGGGTGGCCGATCGAGATCGCGCCGCCATTGACATTGTAGAGCGCGGGGTCAATGCCCAGCGTGTCGCGGCAATAGAGGCATTGCGACGCGAACGCCTCGTTGAGTTCCCAGAGGCCGATGTCGCTGATCTTCAGTCCCTTGCGCTCGAGCAGGCGGGGCACGGCGTAGACCGGGCCGATGCCCATCTCGTCGGGCTCGCAGCCGGCGCTGGCGAAGCCGCGGAACCAGCCGAGCGGCTCGATCCCGCGCCGCCTGGCTTCCTCGCCCGACATCAGCACGACGACGCTGGCGCCGTCCGACTGCTGGCTGGCATTGCCGGCGGTCACGGTCTTGCCTTCGCTCATCACCATGCCGCCCCTGAGCACGGGCTTGAGCGCGGCAAGCGCCTCCAGCGTGGTGTCGGGCCGGTTGCACTCGTCCCTGGCGACGGTGACCTCCACATCCTCGGTCGCGCCGGTGGCCCTGTCGACGAGCTTCTTCCACACGGTCGTCAGCGCCACGATCTCGGCGTCGAACGCGCCGGCGGCCTGGGCGGCGGCGGTGCGCTGCTGCGACTGGAGCGCGTACGCATCCTGTGCCTCGCGCGTGACGCCGTAGCGCTCTGCGACGATCTCGGCGGTCTCGATCATGCTCATCCACAGCGCGGGATGGGAGGCGAGCAGACCCGGCTCGGTCGAACCGTGCACGTTCATCTTGCCCGAGAGCTGGACCATCGAGATCGACTCGACGCCGCCCGCCGCCATCACCGGCACGCCTTCCTGCGCGATGCGGTTGGCCGCGAAGGCGATCGCCTGGAGGCCCGATGAGCAATAGCGGTTGATCGTGACGCCCGAGGTGGTGACGGGGCAGCCCGCCTTGATCGCGGCGTTGCGCGCGATGTTGAAGCCGGTCGCGCCTTCCGGCATCCCGGTGCCGAGGATCACGTCCTCGATGTCGGCGGCATCGACGCCGGCGCGGCCGATCGCCTCGCGCAGGACATGGCCGGCGAGGATGATCGGGTGCGTCGCGTTGAAGCTGCCGCGGACCGACTTGGCCATGGCGGTGCGCGCGGTCGACACGATGGCGATATCGGTCATGATGGCATCCCTCCTCAAACGCTCGTCAAAGAGCTATACGTTTGTTCAGGATGGTGCAGGTGACGCTTGGCGCGGCCGCTGTCAACTGGTACTGAGCAGTCCATGGCCAAATCTGCGCAGATCGTCGACCTCTCCAAAGGCAAGGAGCGACTGATCCGGGTCGCGATGCAGCTCTTCGCGGAGAAAGGCTTCGACGGCGTCACCGTGCGCGACATTTCGTCGGCGGCGGGCGTGTCGGTCGGACTGGTCAATCATCATTTCGGCTCCAAGGAAGGCCTGCGGGCGGCGGTCGACCAGTTCTTCCTGCGCCAGTTCGAGGAAATCCTGTTCGAGGACATATCGGTGACGCGCAGCAAGACCGACATCAATTCGGTCGTGGAGTGGGTGGAAAGCTGGATATCGCGCCATATCGACGACTGGGAACTGTCGAAGGCCTATATGCGCCGCGCGCTGCTCGAGGGCAGTGAATGGGGCGCCAGCGTGTTCGAGCGCTTCTATCAGGTGGTGCGGACCAGCGTCGACCGGATGGATGCCGAGGGCGCGCTGCGGCCCGATGTCGACCGGCTGTGGCTGCCGCTGCTCATCATGTACATGGAACTGGGGACGCTGCTGCTCGAGCCCTATGTCGAGCGCGTGCTCGGCCGGCCCGCCTTCGACCGGACGCTCTGGCGCCGCCGCCACCGCGCCTATGTCGATCTTGTCTATCGCGGCACCCGCCCGGACGACCAAAACTAAACATTTGCTCAGTCGCGCGACGCGCGCTATCCTGCCCCGCATCAGGGAAGAGGATTGCCATGGTCACCGACACGTCGTCCTATCCGGGCGCCGGCTTGCGCATTCATGATCTGCTCGACCAGCATCGCCGGGACCGGCCCGATGCCGAGGCCGCGGTCGAGGGCGAGACGCGGCTGACCCATGCCGAGGTCGCCGAGCGGGTCGACGCGCTCGCGCGCGGGCTGATCGCGGCGGGGATGGCGCCGGGCGACCGGGTCGCGACCCTGGCGCCGCCGGGGCTCGATTTCTGGCTCACCTATCTGGCGGCCACGTCGATCGGCGCGACCTGGATGGGGCTCAACCCGCGCTACCAGAAGCCCGAATATGCCTATCTGATCGAGGATGCGGCGCCGCGCCTCCTGTTCGTCCACTCGCCCTATGACGGGCGCGACTATCTCGCCGACATGCTCGACATCGCGCCGGCGGGGATCGCCATGGTGGGGCTCGACGCGGTGCGGGGCCGGGCGATCGCGCGCGACACGCTGATCGAGAGCGGCCGCGCCGTCGACGACGCAGCGCTCGCGGCGCGGCGCGCGGCGGTCGAGCCGGAGGACATCGCCGTCATCGTCTACACCTCGGGCACCACCGGCCGGCCCAAGGGCGCGATGCTCTCCCACCGCGCGATCGTGGCGGCGGCGTGCATCAACCGCGAGTGGATGGGCGACGGCCTTGAAAGCACGATCTGCGCCGCGCCCATCAACCATGTCGGCGCGCTCAACAATGTCTGCATGAACGTTTTTGCCCATGGCGGGCGCATCATCTTCCACCACCGCGTCGACCTCGCCGAGCTGGGCGCGATCGGCGCGCGGGAGAAGCCGACCTACCTCGTCGCCAGCCCCACCGCCTTCGTCATGTTCAACCAGGCGGGGCGCGCGGACGATGTGATCGGCAGCTATCGCCTGCTCGTCTTCGGCGGCGGCTCGACGCCCGAACCGCTGCTGCGCCCGATCGCGCAGACCGGGATTCGGATGTTCAACGTCTATGGCCAGACCGAGACCGTCGGCATCATCACCGCGACCGCCCCCGGCGCCTCGACCGCCGTCATGGCCGAGACCTTCGGCAGGCCGCTCCCCCACAACGCGCTGCGCATCGCGCGCGCCGAGGGCGGCGAGGCGGACCTCGACGAGCCCGGCGAGATCCAGGTGCGCGGGCCGCTCACCATGTCGGGCTATTTCGGCCGCGAGGAGGCGACTCGCGAGGCGTTCACCGCCGACGGCTGGCTGCGCACGGGCGACCTCGGCGCCAGGCGCGCCGACGGCAACTTCGCCTTCGTCGGGCGCCTCAAGGAAATGTACAAGTCGGGCGGCTACAACATTTACCCGGTCGAAATCGAGCAGGCGCTGGCCGAGCATCCGGGCGTCGCGGTCGCGGCGGTGCTGCCGGTGCCGCACGAGCTGTACCAGGAAGTCGGCCACGCCTTCATCGTCCCCACCGAGGGCGCGCAGCCGACCGCCGAGGAACTGAGGGCTTTCCTGCGCGAGCGGCTCGCCAACTACAAGGTGCCCAAGAGTTTCAGTTTCGAGGCGGCGCTGCCGCTGCTGCCCAGTTCGAAGATTGATCGCCAGGCGCTCCGCCGCCGGCTGGATGAGGGAAAGGCCGCATGAGCGAGGGGCATTTCAGGCTCGAGGTCGATGGCGCGATCGCCGTCATCACGCTGGCGCGCCCGGAAAAGCGCAACGCGCTCACGCCGGCCTCGCTGCGCCAGCTCGAGGGGATGGCCGGCGATCTGCGCGACATGGCCGATTTGCGCGCCGTCATCCTGCGCGCGGAGGGCCGCGATTTCTCGGTCGGCGCGGACCTCGGCTCCGTGGGCGGCGCGCCCGAGCCCACCGTCCAGCTTCGCCGCACCGCCGAACAGGGCGCCCGGCTGATGCGCGCCCTGCGCGAAATCCCGCAGCCCACCGTCTGCGCGGTCCAGGGGATCGCGACCGGCGCGGCGACGTGCATCGCCACCGCCTGCGACTTCCGCATCGCCGCCGAGGGCGCGCGCCTGGGCTATGGCGAGGTCAAGCTCGGCATCAACCTCATGTGGAACGCGCTGCCGCTCGCGGTGCAGCTCGTCGGCCCGGCCAAGGCCAAGCGGCTCATCATGTCGGGCGACCTCATCGAGGCGGCGACGCTGGAGCGCTGGGGCCTGATCGACACCGTCGTGCAGGCGGAGGGGCTCGACGCGGCAGCGCGCGCCGAGGCCGAGCGCTATGCCGCGCTGCCGCCGATCGCGGTGCAGATGATCAAGAAAAGCGTCAACGCGCTCTCGGGCGCGATGGCCGAGGCAATCATGCATGCCGATGCCGACCAGTGGCTGCTCGCCACCCGCACCGCCGACTTCGCCGAGGCGATCGCCGCGTTCGGCGAAAAGCGGCCGGGGCGCTTCACCGGCGCCTGATCCAGTTCCGTTCAGTCGATACTTGCATACGACTGAACATGCGTTTAGTGGCAGTTTACGGCGGAGACGGCAACAGACCGGATACCGCCCGAGCAAGGGAGGATCTGAAAATGCGCGCGACCACCTTCATACGACCGATCAAGCATCTGGCGCTCGGCGGCTCGGCCGTGGCGCTCGCCGTGGGCGTTGCCGCCCATGCGCAGGCGGCGCCGCCGGCCGATGCTTCCGCCGACGCGCCGATGCAGGGCGCAAACGGCATCGGCCCTGGCGACATCATCGTCACCGCGCAGAAGCGCGAACAGAACCTCATCGACGTCCCCCTCGCCGTGCAGGCGATTTCGGGCGAGACACTTGAGCGCACGGGCGTGCGCAGCGTGACCGACCTTGTCGATCTCGTCCCCGGCGCGTCGGTCGTGTCCAAGTCGGCGCCGGGCTTCGAAACGATCCAGATCCGCGGCATCAGCGCCGGCACGGTCGGCGACACGACGACGGGCTATTATATCGACGACGTCGTCTTCTCGATCCCCAACCTCCAGCTCTCGCCGCCCGCGCGCCTTTTCGACCTCGAGCGGACCGAGGTGCTGCGCGGTCCGCAGGGCACGCTCTACGGCAACGGCGCGATGGGCGGCCTCATCCGGCTCATCACCGCCACCCCGTCGACCACCGATTTCTCCGTGCGCGGCCAGGGCGAGCTGTCCTTCACCGACGGGGGCGGCACCAACTATGCCGGCGACGCGGTGCTCAACGTGCCCATCGCCGAGGATGTCGCGGGGCTGCGCGTCAGCGGCGGCTATGAGCGGCTGAGCGGCTTCGGCGAGGCGCTCGACCGCCCCGGCGAGAAGAACCTCAACGATTATCATGGCTGGAACATCCGCGGCAAACTGCTGCTCAAGCCCGCCGACAATGTGAGCGTAACGCTCGGCGCCTGGCATATCGAGAACAGGCAGGATTACACCAACGTCTTCAACAGCGTGAAGCCGGCGATCCTGCCCAACAGCTTCGGCACCAGGCCGTACAACGACGTCATCGCCACCTACTACAGCGGCTCGGTCAACATCGACCTGGGCGGCGCCAGTTTGCAGAGCGGCACGTCCTATCTCGATCATACGCTCAAGTTCGACACGACGTTCAATGTCCGCTATGATCCCGAGACGCAAACAGCCGCCACCAATCTGCGCGCGGTCGCTCGCTTCAAGAGCCACAGCTTCAGCCAGGAACTCCGGCTCGTTTCCGACAGCGGCCAGCCGTTCAACTGGATCGTCGGCGGCATCTATACCAAGGCCAAGATTCTTTCGCAGTTCGACTACACGATCCCGTTCCAGTTCGGCTCGAGCACGCTCTTTTTGCCTTTGATCTCTGCATCGCCATCTCCGCTCCGGTCGGAGTCCTATGCGGTGTTCGGCGAAGCGTCCTATGAACTGTTTGACGGCAAGCTCATCCCGCTCGTCGGTCTACGCTACTTCCATGACAAGCGTTCTGCCTCCGGGACCACGACAACTTTCCCGACCTTTACTCCGCCCGGCATCCCCTTGACTGGCAGTGTCGGCGCAAAGTTCCATTCCTGGAACCCGCGGTTTAACCTGACGTTCAAGCCGGGGGACAACCAGACGCTCTACGTCAATGTCGCCAAAGGATTCCGGTCCGGCTCGATCCAGTCCGAAGGTCAGGTGCTCTTCGCGGCAGCGACGGGTGATCCGGGTGTGACGACATCGGTGATCATCCAACCCGACAAGTTGTGGACTTATGAGGCCGGGGCGAAGTTCCGTTCGCCCGATCGTAAGCTGTCGCTAGAGGGTGCCTTCTATTACACGGACTGGAGCAACATCCAGATTCCGTTTACGACGGTGGCCGGCCTCGTCGCCACGGTCAACGGCGGCAATGCCAGGCTCTACGGTGTCGAACTGGGCGTGAGCTGGAAGACCCCGCTCGACGGACTGACGCTGCAGATGGTGGGCAACGTCAACTCCGCGCAGTTCAAGTCGGTCGATGCCGGCCTCGCCGCCGCGCTGCGGACGGCGCGGAAGGGTCGCCGCCTGCCCGGCACGCCATCGGCGACGCTGACCTTCGCGGGCAGCTATCTGACGTCACTTACCGACTCGCTCAATCTGAGCGTTTACAGCGCGTACAGCTATCGCGATCGCCAGTCCGATCTGGCCAGCGGTCTGCTCACCCCGCCGCTCGATCAGATGACGCTGCGCGCCGGGGTCGAGAGCAAACGGCTCCGCGTCCAGCTGTTCGCCGACAATCTGCTCAACGAGAAGGGTCCGGTGCTGGCCTCGACGACCGGTCTCCAGGCGGTTTACCCCCGCCGCATCGGCATCAACGTGGGCCTCAACTACTGATGCGCATCGTTTCCGTTGACGCGGCCAAGGCGCTGATCGGGGAGGAGCTGGGCGTATCCGACTGGCTCCTCGTCGATCAGGCGCGGATCAACGCCTTCGCCGATGTCACCGGCGACCATCAGTTCATCCACGTCGATCCCGAACGTGCCAGGCAGACGCCGTTCGGCGGCACGATCGCGCATGGTTTTCTGACGCTGTCGCTGATCGGCGGCATGATGCCGGACGGATCGCTGCTCATCGAGGGTGCGACGATGGGCGTCAATTACGGCTTCGACAAGGTGCGCTTCCTCGCCCCCGTCCCATCGGGCCGCCGCATCCGCGCGCGTCACAAGCTCCTCGGCGTGGAGGAAAAGCCCGGCGGCGTGCTCATCCGGCTCGAGGTCGCGATCGAGATCGAGGGCGAGAGCAAGCCGGCGGTGATCGCCGAATGGCTGGGGCTGCACTATCGCGGCGGCTGATCCGCCGGGGCGTCAACCGGCCGGGTGGCGGCGCAGCCAGTCGATCAGCGGACCGTTGACCGCCGCGGGCCGTTCGCGGTGGAGGAAATGGCCGGCGCCGACGATCCGCTTGACCGCAAGCTCGGTGGGGAAATCCTCCGTCCGCATGGCGCCGGCGAACACATCGGCGGCGACGCAGCCATCGTCCTCGCCGCATAGGCCGAGCGTCGGCACGGCGATGGGCGTGGCATAGAGCGCCTGCGTCGCCACCCCGGCCGGCGACGTCGCGTCGATCCCCTGCCGGTAATAAGCGAGCGCCGCCTCGGCCACGCCAGGCTGCGCGAACCGCGCGCGCATCGCCGCCAGCGCCGCCTCCGGGACGTCCCAGCCCGGCGACCAGTCCCGCCACAACTGGGCGAGATAGGCGAAGCGGTTCACGGCGATCATCGCCTCGGCATCGGGCGACAGGAAGGAGAGGATATAGGCAGAGCGCATCTGCTGCGCCGGATCGGCCAGATAGGCCTCGCCAAAGCGAACCGGATGCGCGACGGCCAGCGTCGTCAGCGAGGCAAGGCGCTCCGGCGCCAGCGCGGCGGTGGCATAGGCAATGCTCGCGCCCCAGTCATGGCCGACCAGATGCGCGCGCGCGACACCAAGATCGTCGAGCCAGGCCACCACATCCTCGGCCATGCGGACGGCATGATAATCGCCGTCCGCCGGCTGCGACGAGGATTCATAGCCGCGCATCATGGGCGCAACGGCGCGGTAACCCGCCTCGGCCAGCGCCGGAAGCTGCGCGGCGAATGTCTCGGGCGTGTCGGGAAAGCCGTGGAGGAGGAGCACGGTCTCCCCCTCTCCCGCCGCGAGGGCCGAAAAGCGCAGCGCTCCGTTGCGGAGCGTCAGCGTCTCGCTCATGCGGCGAGTGCTCCGCCATGCCAGGGGTCGATGACGATCTTGGCATGGCGCTCAGGGTCGGCGAGCGCGGTGAAGGCATCGCTCACCCCCTCCAGTCCGACCCGGCCGGTCACCAGCGGTCGCCAGTCGAGCCGCCCCTCCGCGATCCAGCCCAGCGTCTGCGCGAATTCCTCGGGCGTGTAATAGACGACGAACTGGAGCATCAGCTCCTTGGAGATGGCGAGCATCGGACTGATCGCCTGATCGCCCGGCGCGATGCCGGCGACGACGATCCGCGCGCCGAGCGGCGCCGCCTTGACGATCCGCCCGAGCACCCCCGGCGCGCCGGTACAGTCATAGATGACCAGCGGCCTGCCCGGCGCCAGCTCGGCGGCGAGCGCATAGGGATCGGTTTCGCGCGGATCGACGGCGCGGGTGGCGCCGAGCCTCGTCACCAGCGCACGGCGGCCGGGGCTGAAATCGCTGGCGATGATCGTGCCGACGCCATGCATCTTGAGCACATTGGCGACCGCGAGCCCGATGGGGCCGCAGCCTAGGATGAGCGCGGCGGCATCGGCGGGGGCAACGCCCGCCTTGTTGACGGCATGGACGCCGATCGCGAACGGCTCGACCAGCGCGGCCGCCTCGTCGCTCACCGCCTCGGGCAGCTTCAGGAGCAGCGCCTCGCTTGCCAGCATATATTGCGCATAGGCTCCGTCGGCCTCGGGTGAGGCGCCGATTGGCCTGGGCACGCCATTGTCGAGCAGGAAGGGGACCGAGATCACCCGGTCGCCAATGGCAAGCGTCCGCGCCGTCTCCGGCCCGAAGGCGGCGACTTCGCCGACAAACTCGTGGCCGAGCACGAGGCCGCCCGTCAGGTCCGGCGCCGGCACGCCCATTTCGACCCCGGCGGCAATGATCTCGTCAAGATGTTTCGCAAGATGCAGGTCCGAGCCGCAGATGCCGCACAGCCGCGTCCTGAGGAGCACCTGCCCCGGCCCCGGCTCGGGTGGCGCCCGATCCTCGACCGAGAATCTGCCGTCGCGCAGAACCGCCGCGCGCATCACTCGCCAATCACGACGAGCTTGCTGTGGTCGAGGCCCAATGCGTCGCAATAGCCGCGATAGAGATCGAGCGCGGTGCGCGCGTCGACCACCGACACGACCTTCCCCTCCTCGTCGAGGTTGACGTTGGCGCCATGCACCGCGAACCAGACGATCGTGTCGCCGTCCTGATCCGCCGGCGTCATCAGCGTGTGGACCGACCCGGCGGGCTCGAACAGATAGGAGCCGGGGCCGCACACCGCCTCGGGGCTCTCGGCGTAGAACCAGCGCCCCTGATGCGTCACCGCATAGACGAGGCCGGTGTGGAAATGCCTGACGACCTTGTAGCCCGGCGGGACGCGGGTGTTGGAAATCCACAGCCCCTGGTTGAGATCGACGTGGAGCAGCTGGATGGCGCTGCCATCGCCCGCCTCGGCCCAGGGCAGGTCGCCGGCGCCGACATGCAGCGTCTGCGCGTCCGACGCCTCGGGCCAGATCGGCCTTGCCGCCATGCGCGCGGCAAATTCGGCGAGCGCCGGGGGAATGCCGGCCTGCATGTCGGTCATGAACGTCTCTCCCGTTGTCAGGCGCGGCCGAAGCTGACCGCGAGGCCCGAATAGCGCCGCTGCGCCGCCTCGAACCCCTCGCCGAGCGTGATGCGGCGCGGATCATAGCCCGGCAGATAGGTGGCGAGGATGCGCGGCAGCGCCCTGCGCCAGTAGGCGCGGTTGAACGCCTTGCGCGTCCGCTTAGCCTCTACCGTGTCGTAACGGCGGATCGTCTCCTCATCCGCTGCCTTCAGGACGTCGGCGAAGCGCTTGACCCATTTGAAATAATGCATCTGCGCCCAGATCTGGTTGCGTACCCGGTAGAGATAGCGGCCGCCAATTGCGTGATAGACGTCGAACGCCACGGTGCGGTGCTCCAGCTCCTCCATGACGTGCCATTTGGCGAGGTCGGCGAGCGGACTGTCGACGCGGTCGTACATGCCGAGATCGAGCTGGACGGCCGACACCGCGCTCGTCATCGACTCGAAGCCCTCGGCATAAGCGAGCTTGAAAAGCAGCGGCTTCTCCTTGGAAAAGCGCTTCAGTTCCTGATCGAGCTCCTGCTCAAGTGCCGCGACCGGCGCGAAGCCGGGGTTGAGGCCGCGGATGATGTCGTTCGCCCTGGCGTGCTGCTTGTAATGTTCGCCTTCCTGCGCGCAGAAATGCTTGAGGTCGGACTTGAGCTTCTCGTCCCTGATGTGCGGCAGCGCCTGCATCATCGTGCGGATGAGGAAGGGCTCGAGATAGGGCAGCATCATCCACGCGCCCAGGAACATGTAGGACGTCTGGGGATCATCCTTGACGAACACCCGCTCCATGTCGGGCGGGAACTCGAAGGCCAGGCGACGGATCGTCATCGCGTTCATACTGCCTCTCCTTAAGGCCGGCGTGCCAGCCCCATTGCCGCCATACTAAACAAACGTTCAGCAGCGCGCAAGGATCCTTTGCGGTCAGATGGGGTGCGAAGCCTCGCTCTGCAATCGACGGCCGTTTCGATTGCAGAGCGCGCGAAGCGAAGTGTGTTGGCTTCGGCCGCAGGCCGATTGACGTCGAATGTCCGTAAACAGGCATGACATCATCCCCATCCGCAACATTTTCGTGCTCTTCGCCCCTTCGCGCCCTTCGCGTGAACCAAAAAATCTCTACTCTCTCCGCGCGAACCGGAAAGCCCGCCCCGACCTCGTTCCGCGCATCGACGGTTGCGCGCCCTTCACGAGCGGCTATAAGCGGCGCCGCGTGCAGGCATCGTCGATCTCCAGCCGGTAAGGGGAGCCCCTTTTGACCGATCCGTCCGCCACGCTCCTCCTCTTCGGGGCCACGGGTGACCTCGCGCACCGCATGTTGTTCCCCTCGCTCTACAATCTGTTCTGCGACGACCTGCTGCCGCGGGATTTCCACATCCTCGCCTCGGGCCGCAGCGCGTTTGACGACGAGGGCTTTCGCGCGGACGTCGGCAAGAGCCTGTGCACCTACCTCCCCAAGGACCGGATCGAGCAGGGCCGCATCGCCGAATTTCTGACGCGCGTCGCCTACAGCCCCGTCGCCGCCGGCAATGCCGACCAGTTCCGCGCGCTCGCCGACCGGGTGCGGCCGCGCGCGGAGCGGGGCGTTGCGGTCTATCTCTCCACCCCGCCGTCGCTCTTCGCGCCGACCGCGCAGGGGCTCGCCGAGGCGGGCCTCGTCGATGGCCACACGCGCATCGCGATGGAAAAGCCCATCGGCCACGATCTTGCCTCCTCGCGCGAGGTCAACGACGCCATCGGCGCGCTGTTCGACGAGCACAGCATCTTCCGCGTCGATCATTATCTCGGCAAGGAAACGGTGCAGAACCTGCTCGCGCTGCGCTTTGGCAACATGCTGTTCGAGCCGCTGTGGAACGCCAACGCAATCGACCATGTCCAGATCACCGTCGCCGAGACGGTCGGGCTGGAGGGCCGCGTCTCCTATTATGACGGCGTCGGCGCGCTGCGCGACATGGTGCAGAACCACATGCTCCAGCTCCTCTCGATCATCGCGATGGAGCCGCCCGCCCGCATGGATTCGACCGCGGTGCGCGACGAAAAGGTCAAGGTGCTGCGTTCGCTGAGGCCCATGGATGCCGAAAGCGTGCGCACCCACAGCGTGCGCGGCCAGTATACCGCCGGCGCGGTGCGGGGCGAGATCGTCAAGGGCTATGGCGAGGAGCTGGGCGCCGGGTCCAACACCGAAACCTTCGTGGCGCTCAAGGCGCATATCGACAACTGGCGCTGGACCGGCGTCCCCTTTTACCTGCGCACCGGCAAGCGGCTGCCCAACCGCCAGTCGGAGATCATGATCCAGTTCAAGCCCGTCGCGCACAGCATCTTCGGGTATGACGGGCATGGCAATGGCCTCGAGCCCAATACGCTCATCATCCGCCTCCAGCCGGAGGAGAATATCCGCCTGCTCATCATGGCGAAGCAGCCGGGGCTCGACCGCGACGGGATCGAGCTGCGCGAGGTGGGGCTCGACGTCTCGCTCACCCATGCCTTCGCCAACCAGCGGCGACGGATCGCCTATGAGCGGCTGCTGCTCGACCTGCTCGAAGGCGACACGACGCTGTTCGTCCGCCGCGACGAGGTGGAGGCGCAATGGCAGTGGATCGATTCGATCGTCCAGGGCTGGGCTCAATCGGGCTTGAAGGCCGTTCCCTACGCGGCGGGCAACTGGGGGCCGTCCGCCGGCATTGCGCTCATTGAACGCGACGGAGCGAGCTGGCATGACTGATCTTCACCCCACCATCGCCGCCGTCACCGAGCGGATCGTCGAGCGCAGCGCGCGCAGCCGCCGCGCCTATCTCGACCTCGTCGAGCGCGGGCGCGAGGCCGGCACCAACCGGCACAACCTTTCCTGCGGCAATCTCGCCCATGGCTTTGCCGGCGCGGGCGACGATCAGGGCGCGATCAAGTCGGGCGGCACGTTCAACATCGGCATCGTCACCGCCTATAACGACATGCTGTCGGCGCACGCGCCCTATGGCCGCTATCCCGAGCAGATCAAGCTCGCCGCGCGCGAGATCGGCGCCACCGCGCAGGTCGCGGGCGGCGTCCCGGCGATGTGCGACGGCGTGACGCAGGGGCAGGCGGGCATGGACCTCTCGCTCTTCAGCCGCGACGTCATCGCCATGGGCACGGCGATCGCGCTCAGCCATGCGATGTTCGAGGGCGCGCTGATGCTCGGCATCTGCGACAAGATCGTGCCGGGGCTGCTCATCGGCGCGCTGCGCTTTGGCCATCTGCCGACGATCTTCGTCCCCGGCGGCCCGATGCCCTCGGGCCTCCCCAACAAGGAAAAGCAGCGCGTCCGCCAGCTTTACGCCGAAGGCAAGGTGGGGAAGGCGGAGCTGCTCGAGGCCGAGTCCGCCTCCTATCACAGCGAGGGTACCTGCACTTTCTACGGCACCGCCAACAGCAACCAGATGATGATGGAGGTGATGGGGCTCCACATGCCCAATGCCGCCTTCGTCAATCCGGGCACGAAGCTGCGGCAGGAGCTGACCCGCGCGGCGGTGCACCGGGTGGCGGCGATCGGCTGGGACGGGGAGGATTACCGGCCGCTTGGAGCATGTGTGGACGAAAAGGCGATCGTCAACGCGATCATCGGCCTGCTCGCCACCGGCGGATCGACCAATCATGCGATTCACCTGCCCGCGATCGCGCGGGCCGCCGGCATCCACATCGACTGGACCGACTTTGCGGAACTGTCGGCGGCGGTGCCGCTGCTCGCCCGCGTCTATCCCAACGGATCGGCGGACGTGAACGATTTCCACCGCGCCGGCGGCATGGGCTTCGTCATTGCCGAGCTGCTGGGCAACGGCCTCCTCCACCGCGACATCCGCACCGTCGCGCGCGCGAACCTTTCCGGCTATGCCGTGGAGCCGGTGCTGCGCGACGATGCGCTCGCCTGGGATCCCGCCCCCGCCAGCCCGCGCGACGAGACGATCCTGCGCCCCGCCGCTCATCCGTTCAGCGCCGACGGCGGGATGCGGCTGCTCGCCGGCAATCTCGGCCGCTGCGTCATCAAGGTGAGCGCGGTCGACCCGTCGCGCTGGACGATCGAGGCGCCCGCCCGCCTGTTCAGCGACCAGAACGAGGTGCTCGCCGCGTTCAAGGCCGGCGAGCTTGACCGAGACGTGGTGGTCGTTGTCCGCTTTCAGGGACCGGCGGCGAACGGGATGCCCGAGCTGCACAAGCTCACCCCGCCGCTCGGTGTGCTCCAGGATCGCGGCCACCGCGTCGCGCTCGTCACCGACGGCCGCATGTCGGGCGCGAGCGGCAAGGTGCCCGCCGCGATCCACGTCTCGCCTGAGGCCAAGGGCGGCGGCCCGCTCGCCCGGCTGCGCGACGGCGACGTCGTGCGGGTCTGCGCGGTGAGCGGCGTGCTCGAGGCGCTCGTCGATCCGTCCGAATGGGCGGCGCGTGAGCCGGTCGGGGCGCCCCCGCCCCCCTTCGACACCGGCCGCGAACTGTTCGCGCTGTTCCGCCAGCATAGCGACGCCGCCGAACAGGGCGCCTCGGCGATGCTCGCCGCGATGGACGGCGAGCTGTGAGCGAGGAGATCATCGCCGTCGACGTCGGCGGCACCCACGCCCGCTTCGCCCGCGCGACGCTCGGCGGGGATGGCGTGCCGCAGCTCGGTCCCGTCTTCAAGTACAAGGTCGCCGAGTGCCTCAGCCTTCCCGATTGCTGGCACCGCTTCCTCGCCGAGGAGGGCGGTTCGCCGCCGAGGGCCGCCTCGATCGCCTTCGCCACCGCGATCGGCCGGGAGGTCATCAAGCTCACCAACAGCAGCTGGGTCGTGCGGCCGGCGACATTGGCGGATGAACTTGGACTGGAACAACTGCGACTTGTCAATGACTTCGAAGCCGTTGCTCATGCCGTGACGAAGCTGCCTGCCAATCACCTACCGTTGCTGTTCGGCCCTGACACGCCGTTCCCCCGCCATGGATCGGTGACCGTGCTTGGCCCCGGCACCGGGCTGGGCGTGGCGATGGTCGCTTATGACGACGGCGTCCCCCATGTCGTCGCCACCGAAGGCGGCCATCTCGACTTCGCGCCGCTCGACGCGATCGAGACCAGGCTGCTCGACTGCCTGCGCGAGCGGCATCTGCGCGTTTCGACCGAGCGGTTCGTTTCGGGGCCGGGGCTGAACAATATCTATCGTGGACTAGCCGTTATCAATCACTTGAAGGTCGAACTTCTGAGTGACGGTGACCTTTGGCAGGCCGCGCTGGACGAAGCGGGCGACAATGACCTTGCCAAGATGGCGCTCGAACGGCTGTGCCTGTGCTACGGGTCGGTCGCGGGTGACCTGGCGCTCGCACATGGTCCCGGCCCCGTGGTGCTCGCCGGCGGCCTGACCCAGCGGATGCGCCCGCAGCTCATCGCGAGCGGCTTCCACAGCCGCTTCACCGCCAAGGGCCGGTTCGAAAGCCTGATGGCCAGCCTGCCGATCCGCCTGGCGGTCCATGACGAGATCGGCCTGTTCGGCGCCGCCGCCGCCTATCGCTGGGGGAAAGCATGATGACCGTCGATGATGTCATGGGGCTCGCGCCGGTCATTCCGGTGCTGGTGATCGACCGGATCGAGGATGCCGAGCCGATCGCCCGCGCGCTGGTCGCGGGCGGCCTGCCGGCACTCGAGGTGACGCTGCGCACGCCCGTCGCGCTCGAGGCGATGCGGATCATGGAGCAGGTGCCTGGCGCCGTGGTCGGCGCCGGGACGGTGCTCAGCCCGGCGCAGCTCGATCGGGCGCTGGCGGCCGGCGCACGCTTCATCGTCAGCCCCGGCCTGACCGAGCCGCTCGGCCGCGCGGCGACAAGCGCTGGTGTCGCCTTTCTCCCCGGCGTCGCGACGGCGGCGGACATCATGCGCGGCATGGACATGGGGCTCAATCGCTTCAAATTCTTCCCCGCCGAGACGAGCGGCGGCCTGCCCGCGCTCAAGGCGCTCGCGGCGCCCTTTCATCAGGCGCGCTTCTGCCCGACCGGCGGTATCAGGCTGGAAACGGCGCCGCAATGGCTCGCCGAGCCCGCCGTGCGCTGCGTCGGCGGGAGCTGGATGGTGCCGAAAGGCCCGGTGGATGCCGCCGCTGTCGAGGCTGCGGCCCGCGCCGCCGCCGCGCTGAGGCCCGTTCACTGATTTGATATCCGGTATGAAGATCAGGCGCGCAAAAATCTGATTTCGCTACAAAGTCTACCTTGCGGCCGGCTGCTCAGGCCCGGCAGTCCGCCGTCCTCGTCGACGATCGCCTTGACGAGCGCGCGGCCAGGGTCGCTGCCGCCGGTGTCGCGGTTGCGCGACTCCTCCAGCCGGGTGACCGGGTACGGCATGGCGTCGATCTGCACCGGGTCGATGCCCGGACCCTCTTCCTCGACCCGCAGCACGGCCCACCCCTCTTCCGCGCGGCAGGAAGCCGTCACGGACGATCCATATTTCGGTGCATTTTCTATAGGGTTAAGAATTGTTCTTCGTATCGTCTGCGATCGTGCGGAACCGATCAGTCGCAGCCCTCGCTCGACAAAGGTGACGGGCGCACTCATCGCGGCGCAATCCGCCGCAAGCGCCTCGGCGGGAGCGGACAGGGCGACGCGCTGCGGCGGCTCGACATTCCGGCCCTTGCGTGCCAGGGCGGGACTATCGCCGAGCCCCCGGTCCGTCCCGTCGAACATGGTCACGACCCGGCCCGGCATCCGGTTGAGGGCGGCGGTGAGCTGGCGGATGTCGCGCGGCCCCTCCTCCGCCACCGGCGTGCGATCGGGCGGATCATCGCGCGGACAGGGCTGGCGCTGCGTGGCCTCGACCGAAAGTGGCCGAAGACCGGCGTTCTCGAGCAGCTCGTCGATCCGTCGGACCACATCCGGCGCCGGCTCGCCGCGCAGCACCGGCGGTCGATGAAGCGACAGTGGCGGACGTCGGGGTTGTGGGCCGATTGGCGGCCAGCAGGGCGCATGGACCAACAGGATAAAGCTTGTCAGTTGCGCCACGAGCAGCGCGATTGCGACCAGCGGCACGATCTGCCCGGCGAGGCTGCGCGGCCGCCAGGCGAGCAGCGCCTTCAGCCCCGCACCACCTCGGCCGAGAGCGCATGGCCGCCGCCCCAGACGGTCCCGATGAGCGGCGGCGTCCTGGCATCGCTCTCGATCTTGCGGCGCAGGGGGCTGATCTGGTTGTCGACCGCCCGGTCGGAGGGATCGGCCTCGCCCCGTGGGTGATATCCAGATGCTGATCGCGGCTCGGCCCCGGCCCCGGCCGAGGCGCGGCGCAGAGCCGGCAACCCCATTCGAGCGCGACTAACGGCCCGAGAATTACCGATTAGACCCCAGACCCCAGACCCCAGACCCCAGACCCCAGACCATACGCGACAAATCGCGGCTCAAAAGCCAGCAACTCAGGGCGTCCCGGCAAATGGCAGCATCCCCGTCGGATCTGGCTGGGCTTGCTCTCGCCCGTTGCTTTTGACTGATCTCCCAACAAAATGGTTTTTTGGCAAGCACTTACGTGTTCAGGAGGCAGGCCGGCGCAGACCTAAACGCGACGGGCAGGCTGCATCCGCCATCGGCCGGCCGGTTGGAACGGAACGTTGCGGGATTGCCCTGCGAATGACGGGAACGTCGGGAAATTGCGAGCACGCCGAGCAAGCATGAAATCTAGTTTGCGATTTCCTTTTCCGGTAGATCGGAATGCCTGTTCCCAGCCAAATTCCTTGGGAACATATCTCCGGGAGTCTCGTATCGCCAACGATCCGCCAATCGCTCAAGCCGGGGCACAATCACATTCGTCCGCATGTGGCGAGAACGGACCGGGATGAATTGGACATGGGCCAAGCTCCGCCAGCGGATCATCCCTCAATGGACCTTCGCCCGATTGGCCCAGGTCACTGGCATCCCATTCCAGAATGGTCGCCCGGATCGTGTAGAACCGGGGCGTTTGATCGCCCACACGCTGCTTGCGCGTGAGCCGTCGACCGTCGCCCTGGACAAGGAAGCCTTGTTCCAGCAGGATCGCGGCGCCTTCCCTGGGATCGCCGCCGGAAAGGATGTCACGCCAGCCGCTATCGTGGAAAAGGTGGCAGGGCTTGGCAGATCGTGCCCAGCCGCGATGGCCTTCGAGACGTTGGCGAAGCGGTCTTCTGGGTCAGTCACGGGGCAAATCCTTCCCTTGGCGGGCATCCCACCAGCACAGAGCCGCCTCTCTGCCCCCGCTCGAAATAGCACTGGGCGAGCCGCTCCAGACATGACAGCGGGGCGTTCAGCCTGTGCCGATCAGGCGCCATGCGGCCCGCCAGAGCATCTTGCCGATCCTTTGCGGAAACGCCCATGCGGCGTTCCACATGGCGTGCCAAGACGGCAAGACGAGAGGGAAGCAAAGCGAGGGCTGCCTTGACCGCTTGCGGTCCGTTTGCCTCATGGCCGGTCACATAGACCCGGTGCGCGCCTTGATGAGGGTCGGCTTCGCACCAATGCCCGCCATGGTTTCAAACAGCGCGTGGACAGCCTCCCGCGCAGCGATGGGCTGCATCGCCAAAGGAACTGGGCGGTTTTCGGTCAGGCCAGCCGCGTATCGGGAAATCCCCGACATCTTGGCGACCTCACGAACGGACAGACCGAACATGAGCCGGAGGGCGCGAATTGGGCGCGGACCCGGCCGCCGACGTTCCCGTTCTAGGGCTATGCCCCGTGGCTCCCCTGACCTCATGCCCATGGCGATAGCCCGCTATGGCGCGCAGCAGCTCGCCCACCTTCGCCGGCTCAAGGATTGCGGCGTAGTGCGTCACCTTCGGCGTTGCCAGCGCCCCACGCAAGTCGCGTGTGGGATCGGACGCTAGCCGCGCCGTCGCTACTGCATAGCGAAACACCATGCCTGCGAGCTGCAATGTCCGGCGGGCGCTTTCCAATATCCCCTTCGCTTCCAGCTTGCGGACGGCTGCAAGAATGTCGCCCGGCTCGATATCGCCAATCGGCAGGCTACCCAGAGACAGGTTTAGGCGAGACAGGAGATATTCGCACCGCTGCGCCGTCGCGGCAGACCAAGCGCCCTGCCCGTCACTCTTGCGTTTCGCGCAGTATTCAGCGGCGATGGCGGCAAAGGTATTTCCCACCTCTTGCCGCCGCCGCATTTTGGCCCGCTGCTTTTCTCGAGACGGGTCTTTGCTGGCAGCAATTTGTTCGCGAGCCTCATCCCTGCGCTTGCGAGCATCAGCCAAGCTCACATCCGGATAGGCGCCGAGGGCCAACAGCTTTTCCTTGCCCTCCAACCGATATTTGAGCCGCCAGAGCTTGCCGCCGGCTGGCGTCGCCAGCAGATAGAGGCCCGCCGCGTCAGCGAGACTGTCTTGTTTCGCCGCCGGTTTCGCCTGCCGAACCGCAATATCTGCCAGCGCGATGGCGCGTCCTCACATTCCCCCAAGCACGCGCAACGTCCCCCCCTACCCCTCACGGCTTCCCCCGATCATACCCCCTTCGACGGGTGGCCAGACATGGACGCGGGCGAACAGGTACAGCCTGATATGCCGCCAAACACCTCGGATTTCGGGGGGCATGTCCAGACGGATACGAACGCGGCTGGACGGCAAGCTGGAGCGGGTAGCGGGGATCGAACCCGCATCACAAGCTTGGAAGGCTAGTGCTCTACCATTGAGCTATACCCGCCCGGACCGGCCGATGGCGCGTGCCGCCCTTGCCACCGCCGGCGCCGGCTCGTCAAGCGTTGCCGGATGATAAGCGGCCGGCTATCACCCGATGCCATGGCCGAACGTCCCACTCTCCGCCAGCTCGAGATCCTGGAGGCGGTTCTCGCCGATGGCGGCTTTCGCGGCGCGGCGCGGCGTCTGGGGATCTCGCAGGTCGCGATCAGCGACCATGTCCGCCAGCTTGAAAGCCGGCTGGGCGTGGCGCTGTTCGAGCGGATGCGCGGCGGCAGGGCGGTGCCGACAGCCGCCGCGGACCGAATCCGGCCGGGCGCGGCGGCGCTGGTGGCGGAGAGCGACCGGCTCGTCCAGTTGGCGCGCGAGGGCGGCTCGCCGCTCTCCGCTCCGGCGCCTTTGCCGCCGATCATCGTGGCCGAGATGCCCGGCGCGGTGCGCATCGGCGCGCATCAGGCGATTTTCAGCCGTTTTCAGGAGGCGCTGGAGGCATTCGAGGATGCGTTTCCCGATCGCGCGATCACGCTCGACCTCGACTGCTTCACCGCCGAGCGGGTGGCGACGGCGCTGGCCGCAGACCGGATCGACCTTGCCTTCTTCTATACGCTGGGGGAGGGAAGCGATGTACCCTCGACGTATCTGTGGAGCGAAAAGGTTTCGCTTTTCATCGGGCGGGATCATCCGCTCGCCGCGCGCGATCTCGTCGGGCGGGACGATCTGGGTGGAGTGCCGCGCCTGACGCTCGCGCCGGGCAACGCGCTGCGGCCGCTGATCGACGCGCTGGCGGAATCGGCCGGGCTGGCGGGAGACGCCGCGCTGGCCAGCGACGACTATGCCGCGCTGCTGGCGCGGGTGCGGGCCGGCGAGGGCGTGTTGCCGCTGTTCGGCTCGATCGCGGCGCAGTTCGGGGGCATGGCGGGTGTCAGGCGATTGCCGTTCGCCGATCCGCTGCCGACCGTGGCGGTCCGGCGCGCGATCCGTGCCATGGCCGGGGGCGATCCGGTGATCGAGGCGCTGGCGACGGTGCTCGGTGGCGAGGCCTGAGCCGGCGATTTGCGAAAGCGCCCCGGCTGGGCTATGGGGTCGCCGAGACCAGCCCCGGCGTCCGCTGATCCTGTGCGATTCGCGTGGCCGGGGTCTTTCATTTTTCCGACATCCAGTCAGTAAGGCCCGTTTATGTCCCGTCGCCGCCAGATTTATGAAGGCAAGGCCAAGATCCTCTACGAAGGCCCAGAGCCTGGTACTTTAATCCAATATTTCAAGGATGACGCGACCGCTTTTAACGCGCAGAAGAAGGGCACGATTTCGGGCAAGGGCGTGCTCAATAACCGCATCTCCGAACATGTGTTTACCCTGCTCGGCCAGATCGGCGTGCCGACACATTTCATACGCCGTCTGAACATGCGAGAGCAACTCATTCGACAGGTTGAAATTATCCCGATCGAGGTGGTCGTGCGCAATGTCGCTGCCGGTTCGATCTCGACCCGCCTCGGGATTGAGGAGGGGACTCAACTTCCCCGCACACTCATCGAATATTATTACAAAGATGACGCGCTGGGCGACCCGCTGATCAGCGAGGAGCACATCGCCTGCTTCGGCTGGGCGAGCCAGGACGAGATGCACGACATCGCCGACATGGCGATCCGGGTGAACGATTTCATGAGCGGCCTCTTCGCCGGGATCGGCATCCGCCTCGTCGATTTCAAGCTCGAGTTCGGGCGCATCTGGGACGGCGATTTCAGCCGCGTGATCCTCGCCGACGAGATCAGCCCCGATGGCTGCCGGCTGTGGGACGCGGCCACCGGCGAGAAGCTCGACAAGGACCGCTTCCGCCGCGACCTGGGCGGAGAAGTCGAAGCTTATCAGGAAGTGGCCCGCCGTCTCGGCCTCCTCCCCGAGGGCGTCGACACCGCCGTGCTCGACCTTGAAAGCCACCGCAAGAAGCGCGGCAAATAAGCCAAGGCTTGTCGCCGCTACGCCGCTGCCCTAGGGACGGGCCGACACCGCCAGCCAGCCGGGGGATCATGAAGGTTCGCATTCTCGTCACCCTCAAGCCCGGCGTGCTCGACCCGCAGGGCAAGGCGATCCACCACGCGCTCGACGGCCTCGGCTTCAAGGGCGTGCAGGACGTCCGCGCCGGCAAGCTCATCGAACTCGACCTCGCCGACGGCGCCGACGACGAGACGGTCGACCGCATGTGCCGCCAGCTCCTCGCCAACACGGTGATCGAGAATTACCGGATCGAGCGGGCGTGATCACGCTTCGGCGGCTCGATGTCGCCGACGACCCAGCGTTCGTTAGGCTGAGGCTGGCTGGAGCATCGGTCGCGCCCGCCACGTTCCGATTCGACCCCGAAGATGATTTCGCCAGATCGCCCGATCTGACGCGCCAGCGGCTCAGTCGCGCGGTTGTCCTCGGCACGTTCGACGGATCCGAGCTGGTGGGGATCGGGGCGGTCGAACCTTTCACCGGGCGGAAACTCGACCATAAATGGTTGCTGTGGGGCATGTATGTCGCAACGCCTGGCCTTGGTCTTGGCGAGCAGATCGTTCGTGCGCTTGTCGATGTAGCGCGTAACGCGGGCGGCAAGTCGATCCAGCTGACGGTGATGGCGGACAACCGCCGCGCTCGCGCATTGTATGAGCGGTGCGGCTTTTCGGTCTATGGCCTGGAGCCAGACTCAGTACAGCGTGACGACGGGTTTGCGGACGAGTTGCTCATGCGGGTGGTTCTCGATAAGGCGCTTCCATGAAGCCAGCCGTCATCGTCTTCCCCGGTTCCAATTGCGACCGCGACCTCGCCGTCGCGATCGAGACGGTGAGCGGCCGCGCGCCCGTGATGCTCTGGCACCGCGAGACGGCGCTGCCGGAGGGCGTCGATCTCGTCGCGGTACCCGGCGGCTTTTCCTATGGCGACTATCTGCGCTCGGGCGCCATGGCGGCGCGATCGCCGGTGATGCGCGCGGTCGCGGACGCGGCGGAGCGCGGCGTCGCGGTGCTCGGCATCTGCAACGGGTTCCAGATCCTGACCGAGGCGGGGCTGCTGCCCGGCGCGCTGATGCGCAACGCGGGCATCCACTTCGTCTGCCGCGACGTGCGGCTGCGGGTCGGCTCGACCACAAGCGCCTTCACCCGCGGCTATGAGAATGAAGAGCTTATCACCATCCCGGTCGCGCATCATGACGGCAACTATGTCGCCGACGAGGCGACGCTCGACCGGCTGGAGGGCGAGGGCCGCGTCGCCTTCCGCTATGCCGAGCCGGTGAACGGATCGGTGCGCGACATCGCCGGCATCGTCAACGAGCGCGGCAACGTGCTCGGCATGATGCCGCACCCGGAGCGGATGATCGAGCCGGCGCATGGCGGCACCGATGGCCGCCGCCTGTTCGAGGGACTGGTCGAGGGCGCGTTGGCGGCGGCGTGACCGCGATCGCCGGTTCGTGCCGGGCGACCGGACGGCGTGTCAGACCGCCGACCTGAATGGCGTGAAATCGGTGTCCGTGTCGTACACGTCGAGCCCTTCGGCGCGCTTGAGCGCGTTGACCACGCCATAGGTAACCGGCGTCAGCAGCGCTTCCCAGCAGACCTTGATGAGGAATTGCGACAGCACGACCTGGCCGATCTGCTCGACCGGCCAGCCGGCGAGGCCGTAAAAGGCGAGCGGATAGAAGATGATGCTGTCCAGCCCCTGCCCCACCACCGTCGATCCGATGGTGCGCATCCACAGGTGGCGGCCGTTGGTGAGCAGCTTCATCCGCGCGAGGACGAAGCTGTTGGCGAACTCGCCGACCCAGAAGGCGGTCATCGAGGCGAGCACGATCCGCCAGCTGTTGCCGAACACGAACGCATAGGCGCCCTGCCCCGGCCAGCCCGGCGCCGGCGGCAGCGCGACGACGACGGCGCTCATGAACGCCATGAAGATCAGCGCGCCGAACCCCGTCCAGATCACCCGGCGCGCGCGGGCATAGCCATAGACCTCGGTCAGCACGTCGCCGATGATGTAGCTCACCGGGAAGAAGAGCACGCCCGCGCCGAACGTCCACTGCCCGACGACCGGGAGCGTGACCACCGCCGGCTTGCTGGCGCCGATGAGGTTGGAGAGGAGGAGGATGGCGACGAACGCCGCCATGATCCGGTCATAATGGCGCAGCGGCCGCCCGTGCAGTGTCTGCGCCTCGGCGCGCTCGATCCTCGTCGTCATGGCGGCACATTATCCATGTTTCGCCCCCGCGCAATTGCCGCTATGCGCGAGGCGCCGCGCGCCCGTAGCTCAGCTGGATAGAGCACCCGCCTTCTAAGCGGGTGGCCGCAGGTTCGAATCCTGCCGGGCGCGCCAGTTTTTTTGGTCGAAGTCAGCGATATGGCGGCGCGGCATGGTCGCTGGCGGACACCGGCTCGTGTCCGCCGACTTACTTATGACGCTTTGCCGGCGTCCTCAGCTCTGTCGACCATGCGCTATCGCTCGACCGACCGCGCAACCATCCCGTCGCGCGTCACGAAGCGCGTTATGGAACGCCGGGCGCCGCCTCGAAACGGGGCGGCCTGGATCGGAAATTCAGCTTTGCCTCCAGCTGCTCGGCCACGGAAAGCAACAGCGCGTCCTGGCCGCGCCGGCCGACGAGCTGTATGGAAAGCGGCCGGCCGTCCCCGGTGAGGCCGGCGGGGAGCGCAATGGCAGGCTGGCCCGTCAGATCGAACGGCATGACCGTGCCGACCACGGACTCCATCAGCGAGAGCGCGCGGCCGTCCAGCATCGGCTGTTCGTCGGCGGAGAATTGGCCGGCGGAACCGATCGCCGCGGTCAACGTCGTCGGGAGGAGGAGGACGTCGAACCGCTCCATGACCGCATCGAAAGCCTGTCGCAGCGCCTCCCGCCCTGCAGTGGCGCGTTGCGTGTCGCTGGCGGCGACCTGGAGACCGCTCTCGACGAAGTGCCGCGCGACTGGCCCGTAACGATCCCAGCGGTCGTGATAGGTCCGGTGCCAGGCGGCCGCTTCCGCGCTGGCGAGCGTCACCCAGATCGCGGGCGCCACGCTCGTGTCCGGCAGGATCACGGGTTCGACCCGCGCGCCCGCGTCGGCGAGCATCGACGCCGCGCGATCGAGGCAGGCCTGGACGTCCGGTAAGGCCGCGCCGAACAGCCCCTCGCCCGCAGGCGCCCGCCCGATGCGCAAGCCAGAGAGATCGCCGAACTCGGTCCGTTCCAGCTCGCGCGGGCCGGCCATCGTCGCCACGAGCAGCCGGGCGTCGGACGCCGACCGAGTGAGCACGCCGACATGGTCAATGCTGTGCGCAATCGGGTTGACGCCGGCGGTCGCTATCAGCCCGAAAGTCGGCTTGAAGCCGACGACGCCGCAGCTCGAGGCCGGCACGCGCACCGATCCCCCCGTGTCGGTGCCGAGCGCCGCCGGCGCGAGAGCAGCCGCGACCGCGACGCCCGATCCGTTGCTCGATCCACCCGCCGACAGGCCCGCGCCCCAGGGATTGACGGCGTTGCCGTACACAGGGCTGGGCGCGGTCAAGGCAAATTCGAACGTGTTGACCTTGCCGAGCGCGATCGCTCCGGCCGCGCGCAGCGACGCCACGCAGGCGGCATCGTGCTCTGGCCGGTGATCGGCAAAGGCAGCCGAGCCGCATGTCGTCGGGAGGTCGGCGGTGTCGATCACGTCCTTGATGGCGAAGCACAGCCCGGTGAGCGGCGGCGCATCGCCACCCAGGCGCGCGAGCTGATCATCGGCGACCCTGGCGGCCTTGCGCACAGCGTCCGCATCGACGCTGATATAAGCCTTGAGGTCGGCCGAAAAAGCTTCGATCCGCCGCAGATAGATGTCGGCCAGTTCGATTGCCGACACGTCCCGCCGCCGAAGCAGCCGGGCCTGATGGGCAAGAGAAGCAAAGGCAAGGTCGTCCATAATGTCAGCTCCCAGTGGGAGGCGAGGCCGCAGCGGCGGCCATGACCGCAGCCAAAACCTGAGCCGGATCAATCTGCGCGGCCCGCTCCCGGATCGCGGTGGCGGATGCGACGAGCCTGTCGATCGGGCCGGACACGTCGTCATGGACCAGCCGCCCGGATCGCTTGCGAACATCGCCGTTGACGATGACGGTGTCGATGTCGGCCGGACGCGCATAATAGAGCAATGTGGCGAGCGGGTCGGGGCAAGGCGCGATCGCCAGCCCTTCCGTGCGCACGATGATGAGGTCGGCGGCCTTGCCCACCGCGAGTGAGCCGATCTCATCCCCCATGCCGATCGCTTCCGCGCCGCCCAGCGTCGCCAGCCGATAGGCGTCTGCCGTCGACGGCGTCACGACGATCGGAATCTGGCCGCTGCCCGCCAGGGCTTCGTTGCGCCGTGCCCGCTCGACCTGGAGCGCGAGCCGCGCGGGCTGCGCCATGTCTCCCGCGTAGTTCGAGACGATATCCACCCCCAGCCCACAGCGCACGCCGGCCGCCCGCGCCTTGAACGCGATCGGAAATCCCATGCCCATCTGCAGTTCGGTCTCGGGCGTCACCGACAGGCCGGCACCACAGGCCGCCATGGCGGCAAGCTCGCCGTCCGTCAGCGCAGCGCCGTGCACGAACAGGAAGTCGCGGCCCAGAACCCCGGCTTCGGCGAGCTTGGCCACGACGCGGACGCCGCGATCATAGCCGCCCATGGCGACATGGCAGGAGATGACCTGCGCGCCTTTCGCGCGGGCCAGCGCGGTTTCCTCGACCAGCTGACCGAACGACAGCGACTCGGCTTCCGCCGGCGCGTAGCCGATTTGAACGCGGCGATCGCCCCGTGCGGCGAGCCGGTCCGCGATGCGCTCGAAATCACGCGCGCGCCATGCGTTCGCGGCCGCGTCCCGGCTCAGATTGTCGAAGCTGCCATAGGCGAAGACCGCGCGAATTCCGCTTTCCACGAGACCGGCGAGCGCGCCATCGGCATGGTCGGGCGAGTTGATGACGTGGCAATGGTCGACCACCGTCGTGACACCCGCGTCCACGGCCTCCAGCGCCCCCAGCAGATTGCCGAGATAGGCATCCTCCGCCTGGTAGGAGATCGCGTATCGCATCCGCATGTTGACGAAATAGTCGAGCAGGCTCCAATTGGCGGCGGCGCCCCGGAGTTGCGTCTGCCACACATGGCGGTGGGTATCGACAAAGCCTGGCGCGACGATGCCGTTGCGCGCGTCGATCCGCTCCACGCCCTGCGGCACGTCCGCTACGCTTCCCACGGCCGCGATCCTGCCATCGACGATCAGCAGATCGCCTTGAACGGGATCGAAACCGTCGCCGCTCAGGATCAACCCGTTCTGGATCAGCAGGCTGTTGGTCATCCGTCTTGTCCTACCGTTACGCGAAGCGTGCCGAGGCCGCCGACCGTCATGTCCACCGTGTCGCCGGGCGCCAGCGAACGGCCATGTTCGAGGAGGCAGCAATCCCCGACCGTGCCCAGCGCGATGACCTCGCCCGGATGAAGCGTCTCGTCCGCCGAGATATGGGCGAGCACGGACGGGACATCGTGATGCATGTCGGCGGTCGTCGTGACCGCGACGTCGGCGCCGTTGACCGCGAGGCGGACGTCGAGCCCGTCGACGGCACCCAGTTCGTCGGGCGTGACGATCCACGGGCCGAACACGTTGCCGGTGTCGAAGTCCTTGCCCTTGGCGGGGCCGAGGCCACCAGCCGATTCGGCGAACTGCGCGTCGCGGGCCGTCACGTCGCCAAACAGCATGTAGCCGAAGATATGGGCATCCGCCTGGCCGGGCGGGATGTCGCGCCCCTTGCGCCCGATCACGATCGCGACCTCAAGCTCGATGTCGAGCATCCGGCAGTAGCGCGGAGGGCGGATGACGCTGTCCGTCCCGACCACCGAAAAGCGGTTGCCCTTGTAGTACAGGGGCTGGCGATACCAGATGTCGGGGACCGGCATCGAGCCAGGATCGCGCCCGGCGAGCTTGAGCGCCATCGCGAGCGATTGCCGCACATGCTTTTCGTAGACCATGCAGTCCCGCAACGAGCGCGGCTCGGGCAACGGGGCGAGCAACCGGACATCCCGGAGCGACCGGGCCGGTTGGCCGCCCATGGCATCGCGCGCCGCCGCCAGCCCTTCGTCGCCGGCGTCGATGAGATCGAGCAGCGTCCGAAAGCGATCGCCCAGATCGACGACCCGCTCGCCATCCGGCGTCAGGACGCCGGGCTTCGCGATCCCTGAACCATCGTCGACGGTAACGAAGCGCATCGCCCCGCTCAGCGCTGATGAGGCTTGGGAAAGCCCGGCACCGGGCTTTTCGCGGTCGGCACATAAGGCATGATGATCGAGCCCAGATACAGGGTCTCGAGACCGGGGCCGCCCCAGCTGATGTTGGTCGGGTGATTGATGATCGTGCCCGACGGATCGGAAATGACGGTGTCGACCCGGCCACCCGGATGCAGCCGCACGACCTTGTTGGCAGCCGGCAGCGCTACCCAGAGCAACCCTTCCGCGTCGAAGGCGCAACCATCGGTATAGCCGAGCGTCAGCCGGTAGTCGTGGCTCGTTTCCTGAAGCTTGGTGCCGGGGGGCGCGATGGCTCCCAACGGCTCGCAGACGATCTCCATCGGCCCGAGGCTCGGCCCGGCAAGAATGGGGAACCTTACCACATCGGCGGTGCTGGTCCGGCAGACATAAAGGTAATCGCCATCGGGACTGATGGCGCAGCCATTGGGAAAGGGCAGATCGGTCGCGACGACCCGCACGTCACCCGCGGGCGTGACGACGAAGATGAACCCATCCGCCACCTGGTCGAGCATCGCGATGATGAAAGTCGGCGCATAAGTGGAATGGGTGCACCAGATGTTGCCCGCCTTGTCGATCGCCGGGTAATTGCACGAGGTCAGCGCCACACCATCGATTTCGCCAACGATCGTCGACACCACACCGCTGTCCGGGTTGAAGCGGTGGAGCGGTCCCTTGCCACGATCGAAAATGCCGAAATCGGCGATGATGATGTCGCCCTGGCCGTCGATCGCGAGACCATTGGGAGCGCCGACCTTCGGGCCAAGAGCGGTAAAGCGGCCATCGGGCTCGATCCGTCCGACGCAATTGTTGTGATGGGCGGCGTAGATTCGCCCATCCCCCGCCTCGATCACGTCCTCGGGCCGCCGCAGCCCCTCCCCGATCCTGCGAAAATCATCCAGGTCGATCCGCATGGCCTTATCCTTTTATTGCGATAAAATTTGTTATGCAAATAAAGCTTCCTGTCAAGGACATTCGCTGATCGATGTGTGGCGCCATCCGGCCAGCACCGGCCCCGAGCCTGTCGAGGGTCGCGTCTCCCCGATCCGCCGCGAGGTTGAGCAGGACGGGGTCGCCGCCGATGCGCCGATGAGAACGCCGATCAGGACATCGCCTCGCTGGCCAAACGTAACCGATGGCGACGGCCGGACGACACTTTGGCGATCGGCGAATCAGGATCGTAACCGATCGCCTCGCGCACTTGTCTTAGTGTAATAAAAAATTATAGTATCAACAGAACGCGATGATTTGCGAGTGAAGAGAGGTTGGACGATGGGCACAGATGGGCGCAGCGAGAGCGGCTGCTCACTTCAAGACGTCGAACGCCTCCTTTGCGGTCCGGGCAAGCCATTCGAGACGGTCCCTGCACGCATTCGTGGCGTCGAATTGAGGGTGTGGAAGAATGTGCCGCCGACGCTGCGCGCACTGCTGGCGCATTCCCGCAGCTACGGCGATCGGCTGGCGGTCATCTCCGAAGATCATCGCGTCTCCTATGAGGCGCAGTATCGAGCTGTCCTGAAGCTCATTGAGTGGCTGCAACATGCCGGCATCGGCAAGGGTGACCGGGTGGCGATCGCCATGCGCAACATACCCGAATGGCCGGTGGCGTTTTTCGCCGCCGCCACACTCGGCGCTGTCGCCGTCCCGCTCAACGCCTGGGGCACAGGTGAGGAACTGGGGTATGCGCTTCGCGACTCGGCGCCGCTCGCGCTGGTCTGCGATGATGAGCGATGGCGCCGCATCGCGCCGCTGGGCCTCGATCTGGGCAAGGTGCTGATCTGCCGAAGCGCGGATGCCGCGGGCGGGGAGCGGTGGGACGACGTCGTCGGCGCGCCGGATCGCTGGGCCGAACTGCCCGACGTCCCGCTCCCCCGCGACCCGCTTGAGACCGACGACGATGCGGCGATCTTTTACACCAGCGGCACGTCCGGCCGTCCCAAGGGCGCGATCGCGAGCCATCGCAACATCGTCAGCAATATCGCCTCGATCGGTTTCGGCGCAGCGCGAACGGCGCTGCGGCGCGGCGGCGCCATTCCCTCGCCGCGCCATCGCACCTTGCTGGCGCCGATCCCCCTCTTCCATGTCACTGCCTGTGCGGCGCTGCTGATGTCGACCGTCGCGGCGGGCAACACGCTCGTCTTCATGCCGCGCTGGGACGCCGCGGCGGCCATGATGCTGATCGAGCGTGAACGAATCCAGGCGATCGGCGCGGTACCGACGATGGCCTGGCAAATCCTTGATCACCCCGATCGTCACCGCTTCGACCTGTCGAGCCTCGAGGCGATCACCTATGGCGGCGCGCCGACCGATCCTTCGCTCGTGGCGCGACTGGCGCGCGAACTCGGTGTCGTTCCCGGAACCGGATGGGGGATGACGGAGACGATGGCGACGGTGACCAGCCAGGCGGGCAACGATTATCTCGCGCGTCCCCACTCCGCCGGCCTCGGCTTGCCCATCGCTGAGCTGCAGATCCGCGCGGCGGACGGCATCAGCGTACTGCCTGCGGGTACGGCCGGGGAGCTATGGGTGAGAGGGCCGATGGTGGTGCGCGGCTACTGGAAGGATACGGATGCGACCGCGGCGACCTTCATCGGAGGATGGTTGCGGACCGGCGACATCGGCCGGCTCGACGACGAAGGATTTCTGGAGATCGTCGATCGCGCCAAGGACATGATCATTCGTGGCGGGGAGAACATTTATTCGGTCGAGGTCGAGAACTGTCTGACCGCCCATCCCGACGTTGCCGAAGCGGCCCTGATCGGCCAGCCGCACACGACGCTGGGCGAGGAGCCGATCGCGGTTGTCGTACCCAAATCGGCGTCATCGCCCGCCGAGCAGGCGCTCAAGGATCATGTCCGCCAGCATCTCGCCGCGTTCAAGGTGCCTGTGCGTGTCATCGTCCGACGGGAGCCATTGCCGCGCAATGCCAATGGCAAGGTGCTCAAGCGGCAGCTCAAGGAAGAGTATCTGAGCACCTCCGCCGCCGCCTGAGGACGCGGCGGGCGGGCGGACGACGCGTCGCCCGCCCGCCCCGCTCGGTCACATCGTCTCGAGGGGCAGCGGATCGAGCCCCAGAGCGGCGTGATAGGTGTTGTGGTAATGATGCAGCGCCGGTTCGTTGCGACCGAACACGAACTGGCTGATGAGACCCGAGGCGGCGCCGCGATACGACGAGGCGGCGGCGACGTAATCCTCGTCCCGGATGATGTTGGCGAACGCGCGCAGGCGGATCATGATGCCTTCGGGGTCGGCCTCATACGCTTCGGGATAGGCGTAGAGTGAAATGCGCGAGAAGGACTGACCCGGCTGCCCCGGCACCGGGTAGACGCGGAGCAGGATGGCGAAGCCATGCCCCACGTTGAGCTGGATGTTGGGGAAGAGATAGTAGACCGGGAAAGCGCCCAGGGTGACTTTCCACTGCTCCTCGGGCAACTGGCGCAGCTGGTCGATCGACTTGACGCACAGGCTCATGCGGTGGTTGCGGCCATAGATGTCGTAGGCCTGGACATTGCCATAGAAGTAGGGCGTCAGCGTCTTCTGGTGCAGCTTCTCGAAATGGTAGGTCTCGCCGAAGGTGTCGATGGCGAGCTTCCAGTTCATGGCGGTCGGGTAGAGGTCATCGCCCAGATGACGCATACGGCCGAAATCCCACGCGGCAAACTCGTCCTCGAGCCCGCCCATGAGATCGGCGACGTCGATGATCCCATCGGGTTGCGGGTGGACGATCAGCAATCCGCCCTGTTCGACGGCCGGCAGTTCGAGCAGACTGTAGCATGATTTGTCCACCGCGCCGAAATGATCCGGCTTGGGAATCGCCACGAGTTTCCCGCCATTGTCATACGTCCAGGCGTGGAAGGGGCACGAAAAACGAGACTTTTTCCCACGCGGTTCATCCTCCAGTATCGTGCCCCGGTGGCGGCAGACATTGGTGAACGCGCGGAACCGCCCCTGCTTGTCGCGCGTGGCGAGGATGGGTGAGCCGAAGTCGTCGATGGTCAGGAAACTGTCGGGCTCCGGCAGGTCGCCCGACAGGCCGATGATCTGGGGATGGTTGCGGAAAAAGCGATCCCACTCGACCGCGGCCCGTTCGGGCGAGGTATATTCTTTTGCATCGATGCGGCGGATGCCGCCGGCGTCCACGTTGGTGCCCTGATCGAGATGGTTCATGAGCCCCCGGACGATGCGGACCTGTTCATCATGGCGCATATCGACTCTCTTTCATTTTCGTCACACGGTTCGAAGACGGTTGGCCGCTCGCGGTGGTCATGACGTCTCGGCCAGCCAGTCCAGGACGTTGGTCCGCCGCAGGATCTCGCGCAGCGACACCTTGGTCCCCTCGTCCAGCGCGGCATGGAGTGCGCGCAGCCGGGCGGCGCATTTGCGGTGGAAGGGGAAGACGGGCTGCCGGAACTCGGTGCCGCCGATCGTGGCGACGATCTCGCTCTGCCCGGCCGCCAGAGCCCGTTCGTTGGCGCTGAGATAGGGGAGGTAGCGGTCACCCGCCATCGTCAGCAGCGCCGATATCACCGGCCGCTCCGGTGCCGCGTCGTCCCAGTCGCCGGTCCATCCCGACAGGTCGTCGGTCCGCCGGACCCAGTCTGCGACGTCCTGCGCCTCCGCTTCCATGATGCGCCGCGAGACCGGATCGATCGCGAGCTGGCTCAGATGGCCGAACAGCGCGAAGTCGGCCAGCGACGGCCGCGTGCCGAACAGATACGGCGCCTCGCCCAGATGCGACGACAGCGTGGTGAGCAGCGCGCGATAGTCGCCTTCCAGCAACGGGGCGTGGCCGGCGCGGCAGCCGACCAGATCAAGCCGGCCGACCTGCCGCTCGATCATGGCGGAGGCCAAGGCGGCTCGCTCCTGCTCGCTCCCCGTCGGCCGCAGATCATTGGCCAGCCAGCGGCCTGCCATCGCGGCACTTTCGGCATGACTCCATCGGTAATGAAACATGGGCTTTGCAAGCCATTCGTCGCAGAAATCCTCGATGAAGAGGCACAGGAAGCGCAACGCCGGATCGACTGGCAGGACCGATCGCCCGTCGGGAAAGCGGTCCTCCAGCCCCAGCGCGATGGTCGTGCTGTCAGTCTGCTCGCGCCCGTCGGTATCGCACAGGATCGGCAGCATCAGCGGCCGCACCTCGAAGCGCCGGTTCGACGCCTCGGGGAGCAGCATCGTCCACACATGCGGGACGCGGCGGTAACGCAGGATCGCGCGAAGCTTGAGCGAATAAGGCGAGGCGGGCAGGCCGACGATCTCAAACATCGGCCATTTCGATCCTCGTGCGGAACCGCAGATATTCGCCAAGGCCGTGGACGCCGTTCTCGACCCCGAGCCCCGACTGCTTGTGCGGCGCGAGTGGCGCCAGCGGCGAGAGGGCGTGGATGTCGTTGATCCACACCGTGCCGGTGTCGAGCTGCCGCGCCACCGCGTGCGCGAGCGTGCGATCCGTCCCCCAGACCGAGCCGCCCAGGCCATAGTCGCTGTCGTTTGCACGCGCGACGACCTCTTCGATGCTGTCATAGCCGAGCACCGGCAGGATGGGGCCGAACGCCTCCTCGACCACGACCGGGGACGCGTCGGGCGGGTCGATGGCGAAGTGGACGGGCAGGAAGAATCCCTCGTCGGGCACGCTGCCGACACTGATCAGACGGTGTCCATTGGTGCGGCTATCGTCCACGATCCGCTGCACGCGGTCGAGTTGCGGACGGTTCTGGATCGGGCCGAGCATGACGCCGGGATCGAGGCCGTTGCCGATCTTCACGGTTTGCGCATAGCCGACGAGCGCATCGACCAGCCGCGCCTGTATCGAGCGGTGGACATAGAGCCGCTTGATGGCGAGGCAGAACTGCCCGACGTTGCGGAACGCGCCCCAGAACAACTGCGGCGCCACGCTGTCGACGTCGGCGTCGGGCAGCACGATCGCGGCATCGTTGCCGCCCAATTCGAGCGTCAGCCGTGTCAAATGAGCCGAAGCGGCTGCCATGACCTTGCGGCCGGTGGCGGTCGATCCCGTGAACGCGATCTTGGCGATCCCGGCATGGCTGGTCAGCAAGGGACCGAGCTGATCGTCCCCGGAAATGACGTTGAGAACGCCCGGCGGAAGCAGCGGGCGCAGCAGCTCGCCCAGCTTGAGCGCGCAAAGCGGGGTGAAGGGCGACGGCTTGAGCACCATCGTGCAGCCCGCAACCAGCGCCGGGGCGACCTTCCAGAGCGCCAGTGTCACCGGGAAGTTCCAAGGCACGAGGCCCGCGACCGGCCCCACGGGCAGGCGCTCGACGATGTACCGACGACCGTTGACGTCGGTAAACGCTTCATCGGGCACGTGCATGTCGGCGAAGGCCCTGCACCACGCCGCTGCCCGCATCACCTCCGCCTGCGCTTCGACGAGCGGCTTTCCCTGCTCGCTGGTGAGCAGGCGCGCGAAATCGGCGGCGTGGGCCTGCAAGCGCTCGCCGATGTGGCGGACGAGCGCCTGGCGTTCCTCCAGCGGCGTCGCGCGCCAGGTCGGGAACGCCCTGGTCGCCGCCGACACGGCCGCCTCGGCCACTTCGGCACCGCCCGCAGGCGCGTGGGCGATCGGTCGTCCTGTCGCGGGGTTGACGACCGGAACGGTGTGCGGCGTTTCCCAGGCGCGACCGTCGATCGTCATCGAAAAATCGTTGAAGAAGTCAGTCATCACGCGGCTCCAGAATGATGCGTCCGCTCACGTCGCCCCTGGCGAGCGCGGCGAGTGACTCGTTGACGCGGGAGAGGTGCCTCGTTTCGGACGGAATGCCGAAGCTCGGGTCGCGCCGGGCGATGTCGACCAGCGCGACAAGGTCGTCGCGTCGTCCGGTATAGCTGCCGATCAGGCTGAGGCTACGGAGGGCAAGGAGAGGGAGCGCAAACTGCGCACTGCCTCCGAACAGGCCGATGGCGACATAAACGCCGCCCTTTGCGAGGATATCGAACGCCAAGGCGAACGTCGCCGGATTGACGACGGTGTCGATCACGGCGCCGAGCCGCCGCCCCCCCGCCGCTTCCACTGCGAGCGCGTCCGACGACAGGTGATGGTCCGCCCCCGCCGCCAGAGCGGCCGCACCTTTGCCGGGATCGATGTCACAGCTCAGGACCGGACCCTTGTCCAGCCGCCGGAGCAGGCCCATGGCGTAGAGCCCCACCGCACCCGCGCCGATGACCGCGACGCCGCGATCGAGGCGCGCCTTGTCGAGCTTGCGAACCGCGCCATAGGCCGTGAGGCCGGCGCAGGCGAGCGGCGCTGCGCGGACCGGATCGAGATCGCCGATCGGGACGAGGCAGTGCGGATGCGGCAGCAGTGCGTGGCTGGTGAACCCGCCGTCGCGGAACACACCCAGCGATCGGTTGTCGGGGCATAGCTGTTCGTCCCCGCCCAGACAGATGTCGCAACCGCCGCAACCCAGCCAGGGATAAACGACGCACGCGGTGCCGATGTCCGGGGCTCCCTGTGCATCGGGCCCGACCGCCCAGACGTCGCCCGCCATCTCGTGACCGGGGATCAGCGGCAGTCGGAGCCCGCGGGCAGTCATGTCAATCGACCCCGTCGCCCCGCCGTCGTAACCGCCGGACTGCAGATGCAAGTCCGTATGGCAGACGCCGGTCGCCCGCACCCTGAGCACGACCTGCGTGCCGGTGGGAACCGGCGGCGCGTCCGTCCCGATCAGGAGCGGGGCGCCGAAGGTGGTCAGCCGAACGCTCTGGCTCATGTCGTCGTGACGCGCGCCCGTTCGACCCGATAGTCGGACGCACGGCATTCGGCCGTCGCCTCGACATAGGCGTCGCAGCCGCCATGCCAGTTGTTGGTGATCCGTCCGTCCGCCGTCTGGTACCAGCTCTGACAGCCCGTCGCCCATGCGGTGCCGGCCAGCCTGTCTTGCAAATCGGCGTTGAAGGCGGCGCAGACCTCTTCCTTCACGTCGATGAACGCGTCGGGGTCGTCGATCAGCGTCAGCGCCTGGCAGATGTAGCGCGCCTGCGCCTCGATCATGACGAGCACCGAATTGTGACCGAGGTTCGTGTTCGGCCCGTACATCAGGAACAGATTGGGAAAACCGGGGACGGCCATCCCCAGATAGGCCTCGGCATGGCCGGACCAGCGCGCGCGGAGCGATTGCGCCTCGCGCCCGAAAATGTCGCCGACGCCCAGAAAACCTTGCGTATCAAAGCCCGTCGCCATGACAATCGTATCGACATCGTGCCGGACACCGTCCCCGGTGACGATCGCCCCGGCTTCGATCCGGCTGATCGGGGTGGTGACGAGTTTCACGTTCGGACGGGTCAGCGCGGGGTAGAAATCGTCGGAAATGAGCATCCGCTTGCAGCCGAGGACATAATCGGGCGTCAGCGCGGCGCGGAGTGCGGGATCCTCGATCTGCGCGTGGAGATGCGTGCGCGCCATCTGCTCGGCCTCGCGGGCCAGAGGCGATCCGGGCCGCAGCCGCTCGACGCGCTGCTCCCGCTCGCGGTAGATCGCCTCGCGATTGGCGGCCACCAGACCCGGATCGGCGGCGAAGCGCGCCAGTTCCGCCGGATCGTATGTGCGGTCGTTCCGCGGAACGATCCAGCTGGCATGGCGCTGGAAGACGTGGAGTTTGCCGGCGAGCGGCGCGATCGCCGGCACGATCTGGATCGCGCTGGCTCCGGTGCCGATCACAGCTATTGATCGGCCGTCGGGCCGGTAGTGGGGCGGCCAGCAGGCGGAATGAAAAAGATCACCCGCGAAATCTGCCATGCCGGGGATGTCGGGCATCGTCGGCCGGTTGAGCTGGCCCCAAGCGCCGACGAGAACCCGGCCTTCCCATCGGCCCTGGCTGGTCTCGACAATCCATCTCGCGATGGAGTCGTCCCAGCGGGCGCCCAGCACGCGCGTGTCGAAGCGGACATGGTCGGCGACGCCGGTGCGCCGGGCGACGTCGTCGATATAGTCGAGGATTTCCGACTGATAGGGAAAGATGCGGCTCCAGTCGGTCTTGGGTGCGAAGGAATAGCAGTAGAGGTGCGACTGCACGTCGCAGCCGGACCCCGGATAGCTATTGTCGCGCCAAGTGCCGCCAATCCGGCCAGCGGCCTCGAGGATCGTGAACGACTCCCTGCCGGCCGCTCGAAGCATCGCGCCCAGCGCGATCCCGCTGAAGCCGGCCCCGACGATGATGATATCGCTGCGGCGAACGGAACTTGCAGAACTCCGGGGGGTGGCCATGCTCATCTCCCTTGCCATTGGGGCGCGCGCTTTTCGACGAAGGCGCGGGGGCCTTCCCGAAAATCGGCCGTGGTCATGATGAAGGCTCGCGCCTCGCTCGAAAGCTTGCGCAAGGCCTCTTCGGGCAGATCCTGCGCCTGCCGGGCGATCGCCATGCTGCGCTCGACGGCAAGGGGCGCATTGGCGGCGATCACCTGCGCCAGATCGATCGCCACGGCGCGCGCCTCGCCCGCGTCGGTCAATCGGTTGACGAGCCCAAGTTGATAGGCGCGTTCGGCCGACAGGGGCTCGCCCGTTGCGATCATCTCGAGCGCAATCGAGGGTGGCAGCCGACGCGGCAGCCGATAGACGCCGCCGGCGACCGCGATCAGGCCGCGCTTGACCTCCGGCAAGGCGAAGAAGGCGCGGTTCGAGGCGACGATGAGGTCGCACGCCAGCGCCAGTTCGCATCCGCCCGCCACGGCGGCGGCGTCGACGGCGGCGATCCAGACCTTGCGGCGCGGCATGAAGACAAAGCCGGCAAATCCTCCGTTCTGCGTCCATAAGCCGTCGCCTTGGCCGGCTGCGACCGCCTTGAGATCGGCTCCGGCACAGAACGCCGCCTCACCCGCGCCCTGCAAGATGACGACCCGGATGTCGGGATCTGCCTCGAGCGCGGTGACGATCGCGTCCATCTGCGTGGCGACGTCCGGGTTGACCGCGTTGCGCGCGTCCGGCCGGTTGATCGTCACCAGGGCGATATGCGTGTCGATCCGCTCGTGCAGGACGGCGGCGGTGAGGGTCATGCAAAGCTCCATCGGCTGATGTCGTTCGGTCCCGGCGAGAGGTGCCCCCGCGCGCCCACGGGGCTGCGATCGGAGTCGAAGAGACGGTCCATGGCCGCACCATCTTCCTTGGGCAGGAGCGCCATGGTTCGCCCGCCGTCCGCAAGCCGGGCGATGACGATGCCGTCGCCCGGCCGGCCGTCGCGGCCGAACAGCGCGGTGAAGGTTTCCAGCACGGCGGCGCCGGTCGCGCCTTCGACAACGGGTGGCACGGGGCCGCGCCGGGCATCGGCATCGGCCTGCCGGCTTGAATCGTCGTCGAACCGCGCCGGCTCACTTCGCCGCCCGCCGATCAGGCGGAGCACGAAGTTCTTCGTCACGAACTCGCCCTGCCCGTAGAGCAGGCCATGCGCGTCCGGCGCGGCTCGCAGGCGCCGCACGGCGGCGGCGACGGCATGGGTCATGTAGTTGTTATAGGGGCCCCCGAAGAAGCCGAGGCCGCCCGCAACGCTGATCGGATCGGCCCGATCGCGGCCGAGGACGATCTGCGCCATCTTGGGAACGCAAGGAAAGCAGCTGTAAAGCTCGACGAAATCGGGCGGCGACCCACCGGCGTCCGCCTGCGCCGCAGCCAGGACCGCCTCCATCGAGGCAGAGCGGTGATAAACATCGCGGGCGAGATAGTCGCGCGGTTCCGACGCCTCGGCCGCAAAGGCGATCGTGACCATCCGCTCGACCGCCATTCCCGCCTCGCGCGCGGCCGCCCGCGACATGACGAGCAGCGCCCCTGCCTGGTTGACCTGCGGATTTGCGACCATGTTCCGGGTGTAGGGCCAGGCAATCAGGCGGTTGGCGGCCGAAACTTCGGCGATCTCCCGCGCATCGAGCGCGTCCCGGCGCCAGGCGGCGGGATTATCGGCCGCGACCGCGGAAAGACCCGACCACAGACGCGCCGACTGCTGATGCGCTTCGCCCGGTGGCAGACCTTGCCAGGCCAGCAAGGCATTTTCGTACAGCGGATAGACGCCGACCGGATCGACCAGTCCTGTGCGGTGGGCGAGCGGGTGCAGATAAGGCCGGAACGGCGTGTGAGCGGCCGGAGGGGCCGCCGGCCATCCGAAAGCCGAAACAGGATCGGCGGCGCGACGAGCCGAATAGCTCGCTTCTCCGCCACAAATCAGCTCCGCCCGACTCTGCCCCGCCCGGATTCGAGCCGCAGCGCGATGGACGAAGCGAAGCGGGGTCTCTCCTCCCGGTACGCCATAATCTGACGAGGCCCGCAGCCCGACTTTGGCCATCACCGCGTCGGGCAGATCGGCATAGCGCCAGCTGATCGAATTGACGACGCTGAGATGGTCGATCGCAGACGGCGATAGCCCGGCATCTCGCAGGGCCTGCTCACAAGCGTCCGCCATCAGCGTGGCTGGGTCGGGAGGCGGAGTTTCACGGTGCCCCCGGTCGACGACTTCCCCGATGCCCGCGACGACGACCATGTCCCGATCAGTCATCAAAGACCCCTCTCGTTTTCCTTGGACGAATCTGCTATAAAACTTTTTACTCGTGTTAAATTAGAAAGAGGCGAAAGAAAAGCGTGAAAGTGCATGATGCCGATAGCCGCACCGACGTGCCGGTGACGCCCTTGAGCGCCGCCGCCCGCCAGTTTCTCGAAGCGTTGCGCGCGTCTGGCCGTCCTCCGCTGGAAGAAGCGGGATTGGAGCAGGCTCGGCTCCTGTTCTCCGCCTCGCACGAACGCTTCAGGATGTCGTGGCATGAGCGTGTTGCGCGAACCGACCTGGGCGTAAGGTGTGGCGATCCGGCACGATCAGTCGGATGTCGCCTCTACCGGCCGACCGGGTCCGGCACGTCCGCGCGCTGGGTGCTGTTCTTCCATGGCGGCGGCTGGGCGCTCGGCGACCTCGACAGCCACGACCAGATATGCAGGCAGCTCGCCCATGAGTCGGGCCTGACCGTGCTTTCGGTCGACTATCGGCGCGCGCCGGAGCACCCCTTCCCCGCTGCCTTCGACGACGGCAGGGCCGTGCTGCGGGCGATAACCGCCACGCCCTCGTCTTGGGATCTGGACGGCGAATGCGTGGCACTGATCGGAGACAGCGCGGGCGGCAACATCGCCGCGGCGGTGGCCTGCGCCGCCGGAGCCGGCGAACCGTGCCCCGCAGGCCTAGTACTGTTCTATCCCGCGCTCGACCTTACGCTCGGCGGACCGGGCCATCGTCGCGACGGAAACGATCTGCTGCTCCGGCCCGCGACGATGCGCTGGTTCCGCGACCTTTACGCGCCGGATGAAGCGAGCTGGCGCGATCCACGCCTGTCGCCGGCATTCGCGTCCAATCTTTCGTCGCTGCCGCCGGTCTTCCTCGTGACGGCCGGGCACGATCCGCTGCGGGAGGAAGGTCACGCCTGGGGCCATCGGCTCACCGCGGCCGGTATCGACGTGACCCATCTGGACCTACCTGGCGAGATCCACGGGTTCCTCGCCTTCGACGGCGTCATGCCTGCCGCCAACAGCATTTTGGGGGCGGCGGGAGCCTGGCTGAGGCGCCGCCTTGCCTGACCCGCGGATCGCCGCTCAGGGTTGAACAATATCGTTATGCTCGCCGAGCAGTGGGGCGGGCATGGCGGGTTGGTGCGGCCCCGGATCGGTAGAGAAGCGGATCGGCGGCATGAGTGCCTTGTACCCGCCTTCGGTCGGATGATCCGCGTCGACCAACAGCCTGGATGCGACGAGCTGGGGGTGCGTGAGCAGTTCCTGGAGGTCCACGATCGGCATGATCGGAATCTGGGCGGGACGCAGCAGCGCCAGCCACTCGGCGGTGCTGCGCGAGGCCATGATCTCGTGCAGGTGCTGAAACATCAGGCTCTGGTTCTTCGCCCGTCCTTCGCGCGTCGCGAGGCGCTCGTCCTCCAAGATGTCGGCTCGTCCGACAAGCTCGAAAAACTCGACCCATTTGCGATCGCCGTAGGGAACGACGGCGACCCACCCGTCGCTGGTGCGGAAAGGTTGACGGTTGGGATCGACCTGCCGGCCGTAGCCGACGGGCGCGGTTGGCGGCACATGCACCGCACCCCCCATATGTTCGATGAGCGCGAAGTGAGCGATCGACTCAAACATCGGCACCTCGATCGCGAGTCCTTCGCCGGTGCGTTCCCGCTGCAAGAGAGCCGCGAGCACACCATGGGTCGCATAGAGCCCTGCGACCTTGTCGGCCAGCGCCATCGGGATGTAGCGCGGGCGCGGATCGCCATCGACGCGCGGCAGCAGGGTGGTGAGCCCCGTCGCAGCCTGGATGATGTCATCATAGGCCTGCACCCCATCATAGGGGCCGCCCAAACCGAAGCCGGTGAGATGCGCGTACACAATGTCAGGCTTGATTGCCTTGACGGCTTCATAGTCGAAGCCAAGGCGGCGAATCGCCTCGCCACGAATATTGTGGATGAAGAGGTTGCCGGTGCGGATCAGGGCGCGCAATCGCTCGCGACCCGCTTCGGTTTTGAGGTCCAGCATCACCGACGACTTGCCCTGATTGAGGATCAGATGCAGCGGCCCCATGCCGAAAGTCTTGGCGGCCTGGCCGCTGTAGCGGAACAGGTCGCCTTCGGGCGATTCGATCTTGACGATTTCGGCGCCCATGTCGGCGAGCAGCCGCGTGCAATAGGGACCGAATATCACGCCGGTGAGATCGATGACGCGCAGGCCGGCTAGTGGCTTGCTCATGCCGACGCTCCGTTTTCTAGCACGCGCGCCAAGGCGGCCGTCACCGCCGGATCAGGCGCGACACGCTCGCGCTTGCCGACGGGTTCGAGCGTGCGGACAGGAATTGCTGGTTTGAAGTGGCCAAGCGCAGTGGCAAGCTCTTCGATCGACCATGGCCGATCACCGTTGGAGACGTGGTCGACCACGTCGAAAGGCGCATAGATCGCCACGTCGCTACCTCCGACCCCGAACACGCGCCCGGTAAAGTGATTGTGCGGCCCGGCCAGATAGACGACCAGCGCGCTGGTGTGCTCTGGCGCGTGGCGATCGAAATGCCCTTCGGGCGCCGGCATCAGCGCCGCCATTCGTGCGGACGCGGCGACCATCGGCGTACGGCCGAGAGGTGCGATGGCATTCACTCGAACTCCAAGCGACGCCAGTTCGGCCGCGTGCACTCCGGTCAGCGCGGCGATAGCGGCCTTTGCCGCCGCATATCCGCCGGCCCCCGCAAGCGGGTAGAGTCCGGCGCCGGAACTGGTGTTTATGATCGCGCGGCCATCTGCGGAGCCTCGCTCGCGCCAGTGGCGTGCCGCATGATGAGACACCCCCAGCGTTCCGAGGACGTGGACCTGCAATTCCGCCATGAACAGCACTGGATCGGCTTCGATCAATGGCCGCGCGCGGACAATGCCGGCATTGTTGACGACAATGTCGAGCCGGCCCCATCGGGCGACTGCGGCGTCAACGGCTGCTTCCGCGCCGGTCCAGTCGTCGATGCCGCCCGAAACGTGGCTCGCTTCGCCACCGTTCCGGCGGATGTCCTCTACGAGCGCGTCGGCATCGTCCGCCATGGCCTGTACGTCTGCGATCATCACCGCGGCGCCCGCCTGTGCCAATGCCCGAGCGTGACAAGCACCTAGTCCCCCGGCGCCCCCCGTGATCAGCGCGACCCTACCCTGCAGACTTGCCACATTCACCTCTTTAGAGCTATTGAAATTTTATCAGGTGTAAAATACAGTAATGTCGCAACGATCGCAAGAGCCTATGACATGACGAGCAGAGCAGGATCGCAGTCGCTGCGGTTTCATGTGCGGCGCTATGGGCGACCGGACGATCCTCCGCTCCTCCTGGTCATGGGGCTCGGCGCGTCGCTGCTGCGCTGGCCCGAACCTTTCATCGCCGCGCTGGTCGACCGGCGGCTGCACGTCATCGCGTTCGACAACCGGGACATAGGCCGCTCGACCTGGCTCACGACCCTTGGTCGCCCCGATCTGGGCGCACTCCGTGCCGCGATGCTGGCGGGGGAAGACGCGGCACCGCCCTACTCGCTAGACGACATGGCGGCCGACGCGCTGCATGTCGCCAGGGAAGCCGGCTTCGAGCGATTTCACCTGGTCGGTCTTTCGATGGGCGGGATGATCGCGCAGAACCTTGCCGCGAGCTGTCCCGACGCGGTCCTGTCGCTCACGTCCATCATGTCGACAACCGGCAATCCCGAACTTCCGCGCCCTCACCCCAAGGCGGCGGCAATCCTGTACGGCCCCGCGCCGTCAAGCGAAGATCGGGCGGCGCTCGTCGCTCACATGGCGGCTGGATTGCACTATCTCGCCGGCCCGCTCGCCGCGCCGATCGAGACGTGGCGGGCGCAGGTCGAGGCGGAACTGGCCCATGGCTACAGCGCCGCCGGCGTCACGAGGCAGCTCGCCGCCGTCATGTGCGCGGGGGACCGCCGAGGGCGGCTGCGGGAGATCTGCGTTCCAACGCTCGTACTGCATGGCGACGCCGACCCTCTTTTGCCGGTGGAAGCAGGGATCGACACCGCCGCCACGATCAAAGGCGCCACGCTCAAGCGCTACGCCGCCATGGGCCATGACATCCCGCCGGTGCTCGCCGAATCGATCGCCGCTGACATGGCCGGCTTCATCCATGCTCGGAATTCGCCGGCCCCCCTACCGCCAGGATGGGATGGTCGGCGATGAGCTGGGCTTGAACGTCCGCCAATCGCGCCTCGATCAGCGTCCTCCCGTCGACAGTCGCGAAGCTCGCCAGGATGGCCCAATAACCATGCTGGACCTGGGTGCGGAAATGCTTGTCCTCCAGCATCTGCCCGGCCCAGAGCAGCAGGGCTCCGACGAAGTCGAAATAGATTTGGACGGCGATCTGATAAGCGTCCCAGCGCGAGTCGATCTGCCCTGCCCGAACGGCATCTAGGAGGACGAGCCGCTGTATGAAGATCGCGTCATGGGTCATGCGCACTTCGGATGCCCGCTCGAGCCCGATCAACTTACGAACCACATAGCGGAGGACCGGCGCCTCCAGGATGAACCGCTGAGCGCAGATGTCGATCACCGCCGCTCCGCGCTCCAGCGGGTCCGAAATGGAGAGGCGGCGCAACTCATCTTCCACTTCACCCAGCATCTCGTCCAGCAGTGTCGCAAGCAACTGGTTGCGCGTTCCGATCAGGTTGTACAGCGTCGGCGCGGAGACGTCGGCAACGGCCGCGATCTGCTCGGCCGAGATACTGTCGCCGTCGAACCGTGAAAACAGCGAGCGGGCGGCCGCCAGAATGGCGCCGCGCCGTTTCAACTTCTGCCGTTCGCGCAAGGGCGTGGCGTTCATTACGTCTCGCTCCGCCCGCCGCGGGGTCTTCTCGGCTTGAGCCTGGGTCTTTCTGCCCATCCACGTTCCATTCGTAAAATGCCGCCGGCGCCGCAGGAGCGTGGCTCGACACGCGCCCTACTGCGCGACCGATCGGTCGACAATCTCATCCACCATTTAACCGAATTTGTAACCGAATTTGAACCTTTCTGCGTAAAAATTTTTTATTGCTCAATAATTTTTTTCCGGTATCGTACCGAGCAGGGAGCGGGGAATATACAAGGCCCGGCGGTCGAAAGGGTGAGAAGATATGGATTTTCATCGGCTCAGGTCATTCACGGTCATGGCGGGTGTTGCGTGCGGGATCTCCGCGATACCGGCACACGCGCAATCCACGGAAACGGCAGCGCCCGCCGCTTCCGGCGGCGAGCAGGAAGTCGCGATCGAGGAAATCGTCGTGACGGCCCAGCGGCGCAGCGAGGGTCTGAGTTCCGTGCCCATCGCCGTTTCGGCGTTGAACGGGGAGGCGCTGGCCGAGCGGCAGATTCGCACGACAGCCGACCTTCAGCTGCAACTGCCGAGCGTCACCTTCACCAAGGACAATTTCACCTCGTCCAACTTCACGATTCGCGGGATCGGGCAGTCCGTCATCGCAACGTCCTCCGATCAGGGAACGGGCGTCCACTACAACGACATGCCGCTGACCTATCCCCGCCTGTTCGAGGCCGAATTGTTCGATCTCGAGCGCGTCGAGGTGCTGCGCGGGCCGCAGGGCACGCTCTACGGCCGCAACGCCACGGGCGGCGTCATCAACATCATCACCGCCAAGCCGGACTTCCGGTTCAAGGGCTCGGGCTCGGTCGAATATGGTAATTATGACGGCGTCCGCGTGGAGGGCATGATCAATGCGCCCCTGTCGTCGCGACTCGCCGTCCGCGTCGCGGGCCTGTACGTCAATCGTGACGGCTACACCCGCAACCTTTATGACGGCAGCCGGATCGACGGGCGCGACCAGTATGCGTTCCGCGGTTCGCTCCGCTACGAGCCGTCCGACGACTGGACGGTCGACCTCAATGGCTATTATTACCACGAGAATTCGGACCGCGCGCGCTCGCAGAAGCAGCTTTGTCACCGCGACCCGACCGGCATATTGGGCTGCCTGCCCGACAGCCTCAGATTTGAGACGGTCAACGCGAACGCCACGGTTTCGGCCATCACCTCCAGCCGCGAGTTTCTGAGCATTGTCAATCCGGCGCTGGCGGCGTTCGGGCTGAATAGCCTGGCCGAGCCCGACCCGCTCGCGAACGCGTCCAACCCCAGCGACCTGCGCAAGGTGGCGATCGATTTCAACCCCACCTATCGCGCACGCGAGTTCGTCGGGATGGGCAAGATCGAGCGCCGCATGGATAAATTCAGCGCGTCGCTGATCGGCGGCTATATGCGCAGCAAGTCCAAGTCGCGCGCTGACTATGATATGGCGGTCAGCGCACCGATCGGCAGCACCGTGACCGGAGCCACGGGCCTCGCCACGTTCCTCAATGCGCCGCTGACTGCCGGCGTGGCCCAGGCCGTGACGAGGAATGGCCGACTCTGCGCGTCGGATATCGAATCGACGCTGACCGGCTACATTGGCGGATACGTCAATGGATGTTCCGATCGGTCGATCAACTTCGACGAGTCTTACACGAACAACCGTCAATGGGCCGGCGAGGCCAAGGTTTCATCGACATTCGACGGGCCGCTCAACTTCATTTTTGGTGCCAACTACGTCGACTTCAAGTCGCGCACTTATTATGCAGTGTCGTCGAGCACGGGATTTGACTATCCGTCGGCCGTGCTGGGCGCGGCGCAAGGATTTGCGGCGACGGGCAACCCGCTTCAAGGGATCGCCTCGCCGATCTTCATATCCGACAGCGTCTATCGCCTGAAGGCGATCGGCCTTTTCGGCGAAGGCTATTGGAAAATCGCGAGCGACCTCAAGTTCACGGCCGGCCTGCGTTTCACCCGCGACAAGAAGCGGGTGCGCGATTATGATCCGCTGCCGGGATTGTCGCTCGGTCTCGTGCCGCTGGGAACCGACGACGTGACCAGCCTCTTGTCGCCGCGTTCGTCGGGCGTGACGTTCAAGCGGCTCACCGGACGCGCGGTGCTCGACTGGCAGCCCGACACGAGCTTCTCCGACAAGACGCTGGTCTATCTCTCCTATAGCCGCGGTTACAAGGGCGGCGGCATCAATCCCGTCTCATCGGGTATATCGGCGGGTCTGGCCAGCCGCAGCTTCAATCCCGAAACGGTGAACGCGCTCGAACTTGGCACGAAGAACAGCTTCGCGGGCGGCAAGCTCAACCTCAATCTGACCGGCTTCTACTACGACTACAAGGGCTACCAGATCACCCGCATCGTCAACCGCACCCCGATCACCGACAATACCGACGCGCGCATCTATGGCGTCGAGGCGGAGCTGGTCGCTCGTCCGGTGCGGCCGCTGCAGCTCAACGCGACGCTGTCGTACCTGCACACCGAAATCCGCGACCTGCGGCTCATCAATCCGCGTGACCCGACCGCGGGTCGCAACGACGTGCTGCTGATCAAGGATCTGTTGAGCGGAGGCAATTGCGTCGTGCAGTCGGCCACACCCGGCGCCAATGCGACCCAGGCGCTCGCGGGAACCGGCGCGGCGTTGACGGCAGCGGCAGGAACGCCCGGCCTTCCGGCCGGTACGGCGGCACAGCTCGCGCAGGCCGGCGCCCTCGCGTCGGGAACGGCGGCGAGCGCAGGGAGCGTGCCGACGCTCAGCTCGCCCGGCGCTTATAGCGTGTGCAGCGCGCTCAGCGCTATCGGTACATCGGCGCAGGCGCTGCTCGGCGCGGCGCCGTTCAGCGTGGTAGACGGCATTCAAGTCGACGTGTCGGGCAAGTCGCTGCCCAATGCGCCGCACTGGCGCGCCGCGCTCGGGGCGCAGTTCAACCAGCCGATCGGGTCCGATTACGACGCGACGGCGCGGGTCGACTACAGCTTCACCAGCCGCGCCTATTCGCGCGTGTTCGCAAATGGCGCGGATCGAGTCGACTCCTACGAGATCGTCAACGCGCAGGTCACGTTCGGCCGGCTGGACGATGCTTGGCGGATCCGCGGTTTCATCCAGAACATGTTCAACAAGAAGGCGGTGACCGGACAGTATCTGCTCGACCCCACGTCGGGCCTCGCCACCAACGTCTTTCTACTCGAGCCGCGTCGTTACGGCATCGCCGCGAGCTTCGCATTCTAAACCCGCCCGACCGGGACAGGCCAAGGAGAATAGGACATGAAGTTCGGCGTATTCTACGAACTGCAATTGCCCAAGCCCTGGAATGACGGGGACGAGGCGAAGCTGTTCAACGAGGCCATCGAGCAGATCGAACTGGCCGATCGCCTCGGCTACGACTATGCTTGGGCGGTCGAGCACCATTTCCTCGACGAATATTCGCATTGCTCGGCACCCGAGGTGTTCCTGGCGGCCGCCGCTGCCCGGACCAAGCGGATCCGCATCGGCCACGGTATCCGGCAGGTGATCGCCAACTACAATCATCCGGCACGCACCGCCGAAGGCCTCGGCACGCTCGACATCCTGTCGAACGGACGGGTCGAGTTCGGTTTCGGCGAGGGCGCGACGCGGCTGGAGCTGGGAGGCTTCCGCATTCCCGGCAAGCAGAAGCGGAGCATGGCGCTCGAGGCGATCGAGCAGATCGCCAACATGATGACGATGACGCCCTATCCCGGCTTCGAAGGGCAGTCGTTCAGTATGCCCTGCCGCAACGTCCTGCCCAAGCCGATCCAGCGTCCTCATCCGCCGCTCTGGATGGCCTGCACCAACCGCGACACCATCAAGACCGCCGCGCGTCTGGGTGTCGGCGCCTTGGCCTTCTCGTTCCTCAGCCCCGATGAGGCCCGCCACTGGGGCGAAATCTATTATGGCACCATCAAGAGCGAGGAATGCGTGCCCATCGGCCATGCGGTGAACCCCAACATCGCGATGGCGACCGCCTTCTATGTCCACGAGGATCACGACGAGGCCGTCCGCCGCGCTCAGGAAGGCTTCGAGTTCTTCCGCTTCGCGATCAAGTCGATGGCGACCGAAGATCAGGTGCCCGGCTACTCGCGAATCTGGGAACGCTTCCAGGAGAAACGCAGCCAGGGCGCGATCGAGAAGGCGACCTGGGCGGCCGCGCCCGGCATCGGTACGCCCGCTGCCATGCGGCAGCACATCCGTGGCTTTGAGGGGACGGGCGTCGACCAGCTCATCCTCATGCAACAGGCCGGCCGCGTCCAGCACGCCCATATAAAGGACACGCTGGAGCTGTTCGCCGCCGAGGTGATGCCGGAATTTGCGGACGAGGCCGCCGAGCGCGACGCGCGAAAGGCGAAGGAGCTGGCACCCTACATCGAGGCGGCGCTGGCCCGCAAGACGCCCATGGCACCGCTGTCCGAGACCGAGGTGCCGGTCGTTCCCGCGATCGCCGCGACAGTGCAGATCAACCAGGCCAAGGCAGCCGGTTGACATGTCGCACAGTGCCGGTTCCCGGCCCGGATCGACGAATGTCGATCCGGGTACGCCGCTCGATTGCCTGGCCCCCCTGCCCGGCTACTACCCCTCGCGCTGGCCGTGCGAGTGCGCGGGCCCGCGGCGGCAGAAACTGATCGCTGGTCCGGGGCTGGACGTCGGGCCAAACGAAACGCTGCGGGCGCATCGGCGGCAGCTCGACGATCGTCGATGGCCCGCGATGTTCGTCCTGCGCGAGCATGGCGAGCTTTATCTGCAGGGCGGTAGCCAGGCCAATCAGAGGGCGACGTCCTATGGCTGGGTGGAGCGGCTCGACCCCGTTTCGCTGGCGCCGGTCGCCCGGTCGCCCAAGCTTCCGTCGGGCGGGCACAACTGGTGCGGCGCCGTCTCGGTCCACGCCAATGGCGACCTTTACATGGTCAACGGCCGTTATGCCCACCGGCTGAGCCCCGACCTCTCGGTGGTGGCAGAACGGTTGCTGACGCCCGACGGCGCGCATAACGGCCTCGCCATCCTACCTGATGGCAACATTCTGACGAAGGACATCGTCATCCAGTCGGGCCGGCGATCCACCTTCACCTTGCTTGATCCCGATCTGCGCGTCGTCACGGAATATGTCCTGCCATTCAATTCGGTGGGCCGGTTCAGCTGCGATCCGCAACCCGACGGCATCACGCACCTCTATGTCACGAGCAGCACGGCCATTCATCGGCTCGTCTATGGTGAGGGCCGCCTGTGGGCGGACGAGAGCTGGTCGGCATCCTATGCCCTCGCCGGACAGGACCAGTCCTTTGCGTGGGACAGCACGGTGGGCGGCGGATCCGTGTGGTTCATGGACATGGGCGAGTCGCACGGGCTAAGCCAGGTTCTGCACGCACACCCGGTGGGCGCCAATCGCAACCTCGGCCTCCTCTGGTTTTACCTGACGCTGCCCATTCACCGCCTGTTCGGGCACAATCCATTCGATCGGCCGGGCGGCGCCTTCGGGCCACCGATGCACCAAGCACCGCAGCATGTGTTTCGCGTCTCGACCCGCGACGCCGACGACCGGGACGTGCTCACCCCGTTCGACGTTCCGGGCGGCAGTATCGTCGCCCCGCCGTTGTTCGACCCGCAGCGGAACATCCTCGTCGCCTTCGACCTCATGAACGCCTGGCTCGGCGCCTGGCGCTACGCCGGGCCGGGCCAGTTCGAACCGCTCTGGCGGCATCGGTTCATGAACGCGAACCAGCTGACCCTTTATGCGGAGACCGGCGAACTGATCGCCGACGACTGCAAGCCGGGGCGGCGATGGGATACCGTCGTGCTGGACGTCGAGACCGGCCGCGAGAAGGCCAGGGCCGACACCGGCTGCGTCGTGCCGACGGGCATGTGGTACACGCCCGGCTTCGACCGCGATTTCTACACCTCGACCGCCGTCGGAGGCATTTCCCGTCTCTTTGTCGTCCCCCGCTAAGGAACCTGCCGTCATGGCCGTCGCCCGCCCCGAGGATCACTGGTTTGCCTCGCTCCCCGATTTCGGTTTCGCGCCGCATTATCGCGAGTGGGACGGGCTACGCACCCATTATGTCGACGAGGGTCCGCGCGACGGTCCCGTCGCCCTGCTCGTCCATGGCCAGCCGACCTGGAGCTATCTCTATCGCAAGATGATTCCGCGGCTGGTGCAGGCCGGCTATCGCTGCATCGCGCCCGACCATATCGGCTTCGGCCGCAGCGACAAGCGCACCGACGACAGCTGGTACACGATCGCCCGGCACGTCGATCGGCTGGAAGCGCTCGTCGCCGCGCTCGACCTGCGGCGGATCACCCTGTTCGTCCAGGACTGGGGCGGACCGATCGGGCTGATCGGCGCCATGCGTGATCCCGGACGCTACGAGCGCTTCGCGATCCTCAACACCTGGCTGCATACCGATGACTACCAATATTCGCCCGCCATCCGCTATTGGCGCGAAACCGCCTGCCATCCGCTCTGGCTCTCGTGGACCGACGGCAATCTGCCGTGCGGCGCGATCGCCGCGAGCGCGCGCATCCGGTACGAGGCGAGCGACGCCGCCACGATCCGCGCCGCTTACGAGGCGCCGTTTGGCGGTAATCCGGCGGCCAAGGCGGGCGCCCGCCGCTTCCCCGCCTGTATCCCGTTCGCCGATCCGGTCGCCGGCGCCGCCGACCTTCAGAGCCAGGCGCACGCGGCGTTGCGGGCGATCGGCAAGCCGGTGCATTTCCTGTTCGGCGAAAACGATCCGATCTTTCCCGCCGCCTCCGGCCAGAATTGGGCTTCGCTCGTCCCCGAAGCGACCTTCGACGCCATCCCGCGCGCGGGCCATTTCGTGCAGGAAGACGCTCCGGACGAATGCCTCGACCTGTTCTTCGCCCGGCGCGGCGCAGATGATTGAGGCGCACCATGGTTGACGTCGTCAGAAGCCGCCACGGGACGGTCGAGTGCATCCGGTTCGCCAACCCGCCGCTCAACGTCCTCTCGATCCGGTCGGGGCTGGTCGCCGCGCTCTACCAGGCCATCGAGCAGGCACTGGCCGATCCAGCTGTCGAGCGGATCGTGCTGGCCGGCGCTCATGGCGTGTTCAGCGCCGGCGCCGACATCGGCGACTTCGAGGGCGCGGTCGAAAAGCTCGATGAACTTCGGACCATGCTGCTGACGCTGGAAAACGCTCCCAAGCCGGTGATCGCCGCGATCGAGGGGCATTGCCTCGGCGGCGGGCTCGAACTGGCCCTCGCGGCTCATTACCGCGTCGCGGCGGCACATGCGCGCTTCGCCTTTCCCGAGGTGACGCTCGGCCTGTTGCCGGGCGCCGGTGGAACGCAGCGGGCGCCGCGGCTCACCGGCGCCGACGCCGCGTTGGGCCTGATGCTCGACGGGAAGACCGTGACGGCGGATCGCGCGTTGGCGATGGGCCTGGTCGACCAGGTGGTCGATGCCGATCCGGTGGCTCGGGCGATCGCCGACTTGAGCTTCGGCGTCGTCCGCCCGAGCCTCGCCCTTCCCGTTCCCGCCGACTGCGCGGACGCCGCGAGCAAGCACGCCCGGCCCAAGGCGCCGGCTGCGCAGGCGCACATGCTCGATCTGGTCGGCGCCCTGCCCGACATGACGCCGGAAGCGGGGCTGGCCGCCGAAGCCGCGGCCTTCGCGGCCCTGCTGCAATCGCCCGAGTCGCGCGCACTGCGGCATGTTTTCGCGGGACGCCGGATCGTGGGACGGATTCCGGGGCTCGACCTCAAGGCGCACCCGCCTCGTTCGGTGGACGGGGTGACAATCATCGGCGGCGGCCTTATGGGCACCGGCATCGCCGCCGCCGTCGTCAATGCCGGCTTGCGCGCCTGGGTGATCGAACCCGACGCGGCGCGGCGAGCCAAGCTGGCCGCGACGATTGGCGGCTATATCGACCGTGACGTCGCCAAGGGCCGCATCGGGCGCGATGTCGGCGAGACGCGCAAGGCCTTGCTGACCGCGGATGGAGATCTCGGGACGAGCGAAGGCCGCTCGGCGCGTCTGTTCATCGAGGCGGTGTTCGAGGATATGGCGGTCAAGCGCGACGTGTTCACCGCGCTCGACAGGATCGCGCCGCCCGATGCCATTTTGGCGAGCAACACCTCCACGCTCGACCTCGACAAGATCGCCGCCATGACGTCGCGGCCGCAGAGCGTGGTCGGGCTGCATTTCTTCAGTCCCGCCAACGTGATGAAGCTGCTCGAGGTGGTGCGTGGTGCGCAGACCGCGCCCGCCGTCCTCTCCACCGCGCTGGCTTTCGCCAGGACGCTGGGCAAGACCGCGGTCGTCGCGGGCGTGTGCGACGGGTTCATCGGCAACAGGATCTTTGAGGAGTATCTCCGCCAGGTCTGGCTCCTGCTTGAGGAGGGCGCGCTCCCGGAGCAGATCGATCGTGCGATGGAAGCCTTCGGCATGGCGATGGGGCCGTGCCGGGTCATGGACCTTGCCGGGCAGGACATCGGCTGGAATATCCGCAAACGACGCAAGGTCGACCAGCCTTCCCGCCCTTATTCCAATATCCCCGACCTGATCTGCGAAATGGGCCGGTTCGGGCAGAAGACGGGCGCGGGCATCTATCTCTACCCCGACGGGAGGACAGCTCAGGTCGACCCGATGATCGAAACGCTCATCGTCGAGGAGTCGCGGCGGCTCGGCTTGGAGCGCCGGGTCGTCGGCGATGCGGAAATCGTCGAACGCTGCGTCCTCGCCATGGCGAACGAGGGCGCGCGGTTGCTCACCGAGAACATCGCTTATCGCCCCGTCGACATCGACATCGTCTATCTCGATGGCTACGGATTTCCGGCGACGCGCGGCGGTCCGATGTACCACGCGGATCGGCTGGGACTGGCCAATGTGCTGGAAACGGTCCGCCGCTATGCCGCCGGTCGGCAGGGATGGGCCTGGGAACCCGCCCCGCTCCTCCTCGAGTTGGCCGGTCGTGGGGGTCGTTTTGCGGACCTCAATGCTCGATGATCTCGCCCCTTCATCGTCTTTTCAGAGGCTGACGAACAATGACCGTGCCGTTGCTGTGCAGGACGAACCTCGACTTTCTGCTGCATGACTGGCTCGGGGCGTCGGACGATGATGCCGGGTTCGAGATCGTACACGACATCATGAACCTGTCGGAGAAGCTCGCCACCGATGCCTTCCTGACGCACTACAAGCGATCGGACGTCGAGGAGCCCAGCCTCGTCGATGGGCGGGTGGTGGTCTGCCCCGGCATTGCCGAGGCGCTGGGGCGCTATGGCGAGCTGGGATTGTTCTCGGCGGGTTTTCCCGAAGAGCTGGGCGGCCTCGGCCTCTCGCATCTGGTGTGCACCGCCTCCTTTGCCTTCTTTGCTGCCGCCAACATCGCGACCTCGGGCTATCCGATGCTGACCGTCGCCAACGCCCGGCTCATCGCGACCTTCGGCAGCGCGGCGCAGATCGAACAGTTCGCGAAACCGCAAATCGCCGGCCGCTGGTTCGGGACCATGTGCCTTTCGGAGCCGCAGGCCGGATCGGCGCTGGGCGACATCCGCACCCGCGCGGTCGCCGATGGCGAGGACGAACTCGGGCCGCGCTATCGCCTCAGCGGTAACAAGATGTGGATTTCGTGCGGCGATCATGAGCTAACCGAGAACATCGTCCATCTGGTGCTCGCGAAAATCCCCGACGTGACCGGCGCGCTGCCCCAAGGCACGGCCGGCATCTCGCTGTTCATCGTGCCCAAGCGCCTGCCCGACGGCAGCGCCAATGACATTGCCGTGGCCGGACTCAATCACAAGATGGGCTATCGCGGCACGGTCAATTGCCTGCTCAACTTCGGCGAGCGCGACGGGGCGGTCGGCTGGCTGGTGGGCGCACCGGGCCAGGGGCTGCGGCAGATGTTCCAGATGATGAACGAGGCGCGGATCGGCGTCGCGGTCGGGGCCGCCGCGCTGGGCTATCGCAGTCATATGCTGAGCCTCGCTTATGCCCGCGAGCGCCTGCAGGGACGCGCCGAGGGAAGCGACGAGCCGGTCCCGATCGTCCGCCATCCCGATGTCCGGCGGATGCTGCTTCAGCAGCGGGTCTGGGCCGAGGGCGCGCTGGCCCTGTGCCTCTATGGCGCCGCGCTGGTCGATCAGGAGGATGCCGGGAGCGCCGCGCTGCTGGCGCTGCTCACCCCCGTCATCAAGACCTGGTCGTCCGAACAGGGTCTCGGGGCGAACGACCTCGCGATCCAGATCCACGGCGGCTATGGCTACACCCGCGACTTTGACGTCGAGCAGCTCTGGCGCGACAACCGGCTGAACCCGATCCACGAAGGAACCACGGGCGTCCAGGCGCTCGATCTCCTCGGCCGCAAGATCCTGCGCGGCGGCGACGGCTTGTCGGTGCTCGAAGCGCGGATGCGGGCGACGATCGCAAAGGCCGAGGATCATGACGGGCTCGCCGCGCTTGGTCGGCAACTCGAAGAGGCCTGGCTGCAGATCGGAACCGCGATCGAGGCGCTGCGCCGCCAGCCGACCGAGACCGCGCACGGCCATGCCACTTTGTTCCTGCGTGCCTTCGGACACCTCGTCGTCGCCTGGCTGTGGCTCGACCAGACGGTCGCGGCGCTCGCGAGCGGGACGAGCGGCCGTCGGGGCGATCGGTTCGTCGACGGCAAGCTCCAGAGCTGCCGCTTCTTCTTCCGCCAGGATCTTCCACTTCTCTCCGCCTGGACCCGCATCATCACCGATGACGACGCGCCGGCGACAGGCATCCGCGAAGACCTGCTCTAGCGCTGCACAACCAACCCTCAACCGCAACAGAAGGATTGCCATCATGACCAAGGTGGACGGCGTTTACGACTGCGTGACGAAAACGCCGCTGGGCAACCAGAACAGCGTGCTGACCATCGTCAGCGACGGAGATCGTTTTCAGGGCACCAACGCGGGAATGCTGGGGTCACTCGACCTCAAGAACGGCAAGGTCGACGGCAGCCGGTTGAGCTGGAGCGTCGATATGGTCGCCCCGATGCCGATGACTCTGAACTGCGAGGCGGTGGTCGAAGGCGATGCGATTTCCGGGACCATCGACGCCGGCGCCTTCGGAAAGATGGCGATGACGGGTACGCGGCGCGGCTGACCGAGTCACGTTCCCGTTCCTCCGCGCCAAGACGAGCCTGGGGAGGAAAAATGGTCAGGGTCCAGTCCGAAACGCGCCCCCGCGGCAATGCGCGGGCGCGGTCGCCCGAAGGCACAAGCATGATGAGACCGAAGCCGGACGGCCAGCCTTTCGCCGCGGACGACGCACCCGAGGCGGCGGCGCAGCGGCATCTTTTCTTCGCCGAGCGCGCCGCCTCGCGCGATCCGGCCGAGCGTTACAGCGGCATCGCCGACCGGCTATGCGAGAGCGGGCGCCTGGGTCGCAAGACCGGCAAGGGCTGGTACGCCTATGACGAGAGACGGGGCAGACGGCCCGACCCGCAGATCCATGCCCTGATCGAAGCGGGGGCGGCCGCGAAAGGCATCGTCCGCCGGCCGTTCGCCGACGCCGAGATCGTCGAGCACGTGCTCGTGACCATGGTGAACGAGGCTGCGTTGCTGGTGGCCGAGGGCGTTGCCCGCCACCCGGCCGATGTCGACGTCGTGTTCGTCCACGGCTATGGCTTCCCCCGTCATGAGGGCGGGCCGCTGTTCCGGGCGAGCCGGCGGTCGCCCGAGTTTCTGGCGCGGGCGCAGGACATTCTGGCGGCGACCGACGGGCCAACCTTCCGACGGGGCGACATTTCTGCTCTGCTCGCCGGTCTGAACCTGCCGGCATGAGCGAAGCCTGGCTTTGCGATGGCGTCCGCACGCCGATCGGCCGCTTCGGGGGGGTGCTGAGCGCGGTCCGCGCCGACGACCTCGCCGCCGTGCCGCTGGCGGCGCTGGTGGCGCGCAATCCGGGTGTCGACTGGGGGGCGGTGGATGATGTCATCTTGGGCTGCGCGAACCAGGCGGGCGAGGACAATCGCAATGTCGCGCGCATGGCCGCGCTGCTCGCGGGGTTGCCGGTCGAGGTCGGCGGCACCACGATCAACCGGCTGTGCGGATCGGGGCTCGACGCGATCGCGATGGCCGCCCGGATGATCCGCGCGGGTGAAGCCGATCTCGTCATCGCTGGCGGGGTGGAGAGCATGAGCCGCGCACCCTATGTCATGGGCAAGGCCGGCGCGCCGTTCGCCCGCGACCAGCGGGTCGAGGACACGACGATCGGCTGGCGGCTCGTCAATCCGCGGATGCGCGCGCTGTACGGCGTCGACACCATGCCCGAGACGGCCGAGAACGTTGCCGGTGATCATGGCATCGGCCGCGCGGACCAGGATGCGTTCGCGCTCCGCTCGCAGGCGCGGGCGGCGAAGGCACAGCAGGCGGGACGCTTCGCGGCCGAGATCGTCGGCGTGCCGGTCGCGGCCGGCAGGGGCGGGACGACGCTCGTCAGCGAGGACGAGCATCCCCGCGCCACCACGATCGAAAAGCTCGCCGCGTTGCGCCCGATCGTCCGGCCCGACGGCACCGTCACCGCCGGCAATGCGAGCGGGGTCAATGACGGCGCCGCCGCCCTCCTCGTCGCCAGCGAGCGGGCGGTGACGCGCTACGGCCTCACCCCGCGCGCGCGCATCGTGGGCGCCGCGACCGCCGGGGTGCCGCCGCGCGTCATGGGCATCGGCCCGGTGCCCGCGACGCGCAAACTGCTCGGCCGCCACGGCCTCGCGATCGGCACCGTCGACATCATCGAGATCAACGAAGCCTTTGCCGCCCAGGCGCTTGCCGTGCTGCGCGCGCTCGGGCTTCCCGACGATGCAGCCCATGTGAACCCCAATGGCGGCGCCATCGCACTGGGTCATCCGCTCGGCATGTCCGGCGCCCGCTTGGCTTTGACCGCAGCGCTCGAGCTCGAGGCCACCGGCGCCCGCCGCGCCCTCGCCACCATGTGCATCGGCGTCGGACAGGGCATCGCGGTCCTGATCGAAAGGGCGTGACCGCGCACCGAGGATGGATCGCGCACCGCTTCGATGAACTCGGCGACCGCTTCCCGCCAGGCGAATAGCCCGACTTCCCACAAAATTCAGACGAGGTGGTTGGTTAACCTTAAAATGCTCCGGTGTATGATGGCCTCACGAAGACGTCGCCGAGCGACCGGAACGGCGTGCTGGCATGAGCGATGGCGAACGCTCTCAAGATGCCAACGCGGTACGCCGGATCGCTGGACCGCAAGAACGGCAAGCTGAACGGCAACCGGCTGAGCTGGAGCGTTGGGGTCGGCATAGTCGTGCCCGTGCCCGTGCCGACGCCCCTGACCGGCGAAGCCGTGCTGGCGGACGAGACGCTGTCCAAAGCTGCCGGCCCGCGTGCCGCCGTCAAAATGTCGGTGACCGGAAATGTCGCCTCTTCCGGCCGCGGCGCTCCCTGGCGATCGCCTGAGCAGAGCCTTTAGGCCGAGGCAATCATGACGCGCGTGGCGGCGCGCTCGATCGCGGCGGCCGTGTCGCCGGCGGGGCTGGCGTCGGTGACGAGATAATCGATACTGCCCCATTCACGATATCGCATACGCGATGCCCGATTCATCTTGGAATGATCGGCCACGACCATCGTTACTCCCGACCGCTCGGCCATCAAGGCGTAGACCGCGCCCGATGCGATCAACGCTTCTTCGGCGCCGTCGGCAGTGAGGCCGCTAGCGCCCAGTATCGCGACGTCGGCAGAGAATTTCTGGAGAAAAGCAAGACTATGGGCGCCGGTGACCGCCGCCTCGCCCGCCATGAACGTGCCAGGTGCCACGATCACCTCGATCGTGGGATTGACGCTGAGGGCCGCCGCGACGCCGTGCGAATGGGTGAGGACGGTGAGCGACCTGCGCCGGGCGGCGAGGTCGCGGGCGACATGCAGCGTCGTGGCGCCCGATCCGATCATCAGCATCTGCCCGTCCGCGATCAGCGTGGTCGCCGCGCGCGCGATCCGCTCGCGCTCGGGCACGTACAGGTCACGCCGGACGGCAAGGCCGGGTTCCGCCTCGATCCGGCGCGTCGCCCCGCCATAGGTCCGCTCGAGACGGCCTTCGCCCTTGAGCGCGTCGAGATCACGGCGGATGGTCTCGGTCGAGACCCCAAGCGCCCGCGCCAAGTCCGCCACGCGCAGGCTGGCGCCGCTGCGCAGAGTCGCGATAATCCGTTCGTGGCGCAGGCGCCGCCGCTCACTCATCGCCATTCGCTAGAAGCAACCGCGAGATGAAGCAAGACGCGGCGGTCGGCGTCAGAAGAAGCCCAGCGCCTTCGGGCTGTAGCTCACCAGCAGGTTCTTGGTCTGCTGATAATGGTCGAGCACCATCTTGTGATTCTCGCGCCCCATGCCCGACTGCTTGTAGCCGCCGAACGCGGCGTGCGCGGGATAGGCATGGTAGCAGTTGGTCCACACGCGGCCGGCCTGGATGCCGCGACCCATGCGATAGGCGGTCGTGCCGTTGCGCGTCCACAATCCGGCGCCCAGGCCATAAGGGGTATCGTTGGCGATCGCGAGCGCGTCTGCCTCGTCCCTGAAGGTCGTCACCGCGAGCACCGGGCCGAAAATTTCGTCCTGGAACACCCGCATCCGGTTGTGGCCTGCAAGAACGGTCGGCGTGACGTAGTAGCCGCCCGCCAGATCGCCGTCGAACGTGGCGCGCGTGCCGCCGGCGAGCACCTTCGCGCCTTCATCAATGCCGATGTCGATATAGCGCATGATCTTGTCGAGCTGGTCGCTGGAGGCCTGCGCACCGACCATCGTGGCGGGATCGAGAGGGTTGCCCTGCGTGATGGTCCGCACACGCGCAACCGCCTTTTCGATGAACCGATCATAGATCGACTCCTGGACCAGCGCCCGGCTCGGGCATGTGCAGACCTCGCCCTGGTTGAGCGCGAACATGGCGAACCCCTCGAGCGCCTTGTCGAGGAAATCGTCATCCTCCGCCATGACGTCGGCGAAGAAAATGTTGGGGCTTTTGCCACCCAGTTCGAGCGTGACGGGGATCAGATTGTCGGCGGCATACTGCATGATCAACCGCCCGGTCGTCGTCTCGCCGGTGAACGCGATCTTTGCGATGCGCCCGCTCTGCGCGAGCGGCTTGCCGGCCTCGACGCCGAAGCCGTTGACGACGTTGATGACCCCCGGCGGGAGGAGATCCGCGATCATCTCCATGAAGACCATGATCGACATCGGCGTCTGTTCGGCCGGCTTGAGCACGACGCAATTCCCCGCTGCGATAGCCGGGGCAAGCTTCCACACCGCCATCAGCAGCGGAAAGTTCCAGGGGATGATCTGCCCGACCACGCCGAGCGGCTCGTGGAAATGATAGGCCACCGTATCCTGATCGATCTGGGAGATGGAGCCTTCCTGAGCCCGCAGGCATCCGGCGAAATAGCGGAAATGATCGACCGCCAGCGGCAGGTCGGCGTAACTCGTTTCGCGGATCGGCTTGCCGTTGTCGATCGTCTCGACAAGCGCGAGGACGTTCAGCTTCTCCTCCATCCGGTCGGCGATCTTGAGCAGGATGCGGGCGCGCTCGGCGGGCGAGGTTCCGCCCCACCCGTCCTTCGCGGCATGGGCCGCGTCCAGTGCGAGCTCGATGTCTTCCGCGGTGCTCCGCGCCACCTTGCAGACGGTTTCGCCGGTCACTGGCGACCGATTGTCGAAATAGCGCCCCTGGACGGGCGCAACCCACCGCCCGCCAATGAAATTGTCATAAACGGAGCGGATCACCGATCCGCCTTCCAGCCGAGACAGGGCTTGATGCAGCATCATCTCTCTCCTTCATGATCGCTGACGTGGCGATCTTATGATGACAATGAACCCAGAACGTCTTCGAGAATGGCGAGGAAGATATCGGCCTCGCCTTCGGTAATACAGAGCGGCGGCCTGATCTTCAGCGTGTTGCCGGCCACGCCCGCCGCGCTGATGAGCACGCCCGCATCGCGGAGCCGGTTGACAAGGATGCGCGCCCGCCGGGCGTCGGGCGCCTCGCGCGCGTCGGGGTCGACGATGTCGACCCCGATGAACAGCCCGGCGCCCCGTGGCGCCCCGAGCGCGGGATTGACCGCCGCGATCGTCGCGAGACGTTCCAGCATGTGCGCGCCCACGCGATCGGCATTGGCGATCAGATCCTCCTCGACGATAACGTCGAGCACGGCCGTGCCCACCGCCGCCGCCACCGGGCTGCCGCCGAACGTATTGAAGTAGCTTACCTGAGCGCAAAAGGCGTCCAGGATGTCGGGCCGGACGGCAAGCCCGCCCATGGGATAGCCGTTGCCCATCGGCTTTCCCATGGTGACGATGTCGGGAACGACGCCGTGCCGCTCGAACGACCACCAATGGCGTCCGGTTCGACCGAAGCCGCCCTGCACCTCGTCCGCGATGAACAGGCCGCCCGCGCGCCGCACGGCCTCGGCGACGGGGTGAAGGAACCCCGCCGGATGAGGAAAGACGCCGTCGCTGGAAAAGATCGAGTCGACGACCAGACCAGCGAAGCCATGGCCCGCCGCCTTCAGTTCCGCCACCGCGCGATCGACCGCCGCGGCCATGCGGCCGCCGACCTCATCGACGCCGCCGGCGCCGATTTCGGGGGTGGCGATCGAGCGGACGTGGCTTGGCAGGGGCGAGCGCGGCATCGACGAAGGCGAGATGTCGGTCACCGCCGTGCTGTTGCCGTGATAGGCGCCGCGGGTGACGATGAAGCCCTCCGCACCCGTCCAGCGTCGCGCCATCCGCAACGCGAGATCGTTGCTCTCGCTGCCCGTGCAGGTCAGGACGAGCCGGGTCAGCGCGTCCGGGAGCAGGGCCAGAAGGCGCTCGGCATAGCCAAGCGCCCGTTCGTTCAGATAGCGGCTGTGGATGTTGAGCATTGCCGCCTGCTCGGCCATCGCCGCCACGATTCGTGGATGGCAATGGCCGATCGACGGCACATTGTTGTACATGTCGAGATAGCGCGTGCCGTCAGGCCCGAACATCCAGCTGCCGCGAGCCGACACCACCTCGACCGGCTGGTCGTAAAAGAGCACTGAAGCCGGCCCGAAGACGCGATCACGCCGTTCGAGCAAGTCGCGAAGGCCAGCATCCAACCGGCCGATGGTCGCGGGATCGAAGCGGTTCAGTGACAGCAGTTCTTCCATTCGCTCGCTCCCGCCCGATCAGGCGCCGTGGCAGGACAAGAAGTCGCGTGCCATGTCCGCTGTCGCATCGGTGAACCCGTCGCCGAAAAGCTGCCAGGCCGGCGTGTCCTGGTGACGCGCGAGCCAGGCCATCAAGATCAACCGGCGAAGCATGACGAACACCGGCAGCATCGCCTCACTCTCCGCGTCAAGCGGCGCAATGCGGCGATAACCCTCGACCCAGGCGGCCTGCAGGTCCGGGATGAAGGGCTTGTGCTCGTGGAAGCTGACCGCCGCGCCAAAATCATACATGAACCAGCCATAGCCGCAGTCGTCGAAATCGATGACGCTCAAGCCGCCGTCCGCGATGAGCAGATTGGCGAGGCGAAGATCGGCATGGATGAGGCCGAACCGCGTGCTGGGCCGACCGAAGCGGTCGAGCCTGTCGCGGATGACGTCCACTGCTCTGGCGATCACCGCTCGTTGTTCGCCGCCGAGACCGACACCGTCCGTCCAAGCTCCCCAGTGCGGCCGGCTCCCGAGCGTTGTTTCGAAATCCCACACCCGGCGCGTGAATGTCGATGGCGGGGTCCAGGTCCGGCTGTGAATGTGGAGCTTCGCCGTCAGCTCGCCGAGGATGCCGAACCAGTGTCGCAGGTCGTTCGTCTCGGCCGGCTCCGATCCTTCGAGAAATTCGAAGGCGACGACCCAGAGCGTGTCATCGCCCTTTCGGATTTGCCCGACAAGTTCGCCGTCACGCCCTGGGATCGGGCGGGCAACCCTGACGGCGCCGTCGCGGCGCAACGCTTGCACCCAGTGCAGTTCGGAAAGAATCTCCGTCACGGTATGATATCCCGGCCGCTGAACGCGCAGGATGCACCGCCCCCCCTGGCTCTTCACAAGGTAGGTGGCATTCTCCGACACCGTCAGAAGATCGAGCTGATCGCGCGTCGAAAAGCCCCAATGAGGGAGTTTCGCCGCCAGGCTCTCCTTCACTTCCGCCACGAAACGATCGTCGTACATGTCCCCCCTCTCGCGGCATCCAAACGGCGTGGCTGTACCCTAACAAAAAATGCCCGTCATGCAACATTTTTGTTGTTAGAGCCCACACATCGGCCAGGTTCCCCGCACCGTCGTTTCGAACGGTCGGCGACGCCTGCGGAGCTTCAATGGTTGTCCACGACAGCCTCCGCGGGGCGGCCATCTCGTCAATCCTGCGACGGCAGATCAGGCGCTCGTGGATCGATGCTGACGCCTCGGGTCAGCGTTACATGGGTCTGCTCGGAACCCCCCGCCCCGGCACACAGGATGACAGCGGTCGATGCATGGTCGCAGACCAGTGCGATCAAGGGCGGGGCATTCGCATGACGATTTTGCCGAAGTGACTACCTTGGCTCATTGCCGCGATCGCTGTCGCCACATCGTTCAGCTCGAACACCTGGCTGACCACAGGTCGAAGACGATGGGCAACGATCGCGCGGTTCATGTCGACGAACATCTCGCGCGATCCCACCGCGACGCCTTGCACGCGCGCGCCGCTCGCATTGAACAATCCGACATCGGCTTTGATCGCCGCGCCCGACAAGACGCCCATCACCGCGATATGCCCACCCATCCGAACGGCCTTCAGACTGTGCCTGAGCGTCTCGCCGCCGCCCACCTCCATGATGAAATCCACGCCGTCACCTCCGGTGAGGCGGCGTGCTTCCGCCGCCCAGTCCGGCGACGTCCGATAGTTGATGCCGTGGTCCGCCCCCAGCGACCGGGCCCGTTCCAGTTTCGCGTCCGACGAGGAGGTGATGATCACTGTCAGGCCGGCCGCCTTGGCGAACTGAAGCCCAAAGAGCGAAACGCCGCCCGTTCCCTGCAGCAGCACCACCCGCCCCGGCGTCAGTCGGGCATCGCAGAACATCGCGCGCCATGCCGTCAGGGCCGCGCATGGCAGCGTTGCGACTTCCTCGTCCGAAAGATGATCCGGCACCGGAACGACCCCCGCTTCATCAAGCACGATCGATCCGGCGGCGACCCCGCCGAGCGGATGAGCAAGGGATGTTCTGACTTTGTCGAGCGTCGGCGGTCCTTCGGCCCAGCCTTGGAAAAACAGCGGCGCCACGCGCGTGCCCGGCCTGATACCCACGCCCTCGCCGACGGCGTCGATCACGCCACAGCCGTCGGAAAACGGCACGAACGGCGTCGGCTTACCTGGAGCATAGAGGCCGCGCACCATGAGCAGATCGCGGAAGTTGAGCGCGACGGCCTTCATGGTGACGCGCACCTGCCCCCGGCCCGGCTCTGGAACAGGCTGATCGACGATCTCGAACGCCGGTTCGGCGCCGCTCCGCGCCACCGTAAGCACCTTCATCAATGCGCCTCTTCTAACTTAGAGTGTAAAAAGATATTTGACAGTAATATAAATATCGCCGATGCCGGGGTGGATTGCAAGCGCCCATGGCGTGCATACGGAGAGGAGAAAATGCAGAACATGGATGCTGCCGCCGCAACGCTCCCTGCCGAATCGCCCGGCCCCCTTGCGCTGGAGGTGAACCGGGCCGAGTTGTCTCGGTGGCAGATCAGGCACGACGCCCTCGAGACCATGGGCGAGACCGGGGCGGTGCTGCTCGAAGTCGAGCGATTTGGATTCAGCGCCAATAATGTCAGCTACGCAGTCTTTGCAGATGCGCTGAGATATTGGGACTTTTTCCCGGCCTGTTCTCCTGACCATGGGCGCATCCCGGTCTGGGGCATCGTTCGCGTCGTGCGGAGCGATATACCCGGCGTTCCGCCAGGTTCACGCTATTACGGCTTTGTTCCCATGGCCTCCCATCTCGTCGTTCGCCCGGTCGAGATCGCCGCTGACGGCTTCCGCGACAGCGCGGGTGTGCGTGCCTCCCTGCCGCCCGATTACAACTGGTACGAGCGGATCGCCCCCGGTTCGGAGGGAGGCGAGGATATCCTGGTGGCGGCCAAGCCTGTGTTCACGGCACCGATGCTCTTGTCGCTGTTGCTCGAAGACCACGGCGTCTCGAATGTCGTGATGACCAGCGCATCGAGCAAGACCGCGCTTGCGCTCGGCTGGCTGCTCGCGCAGCGGCCCCATGTCCGGCGCGTCGGGATCACGTCGTCGCACGCCCGCGGCCTCATCGCGGCGAGCGGCCTCTTCGAGGAGGTCCATGACTATGACCATCTCGACGGCCTCGCCGCCGATGGGCCGACGTGGCTGATCGATTTCAATGGCAGCGCCGAAACGCGACACCGGCTTCACAGCGCTCTGCACCCGCAACTCGAACGCAGCCTGATCGTGGGCACGACGCACTGGAATGCTTGGACGGGCTTGGAGAGTGACATCGCCGGGCCGCAGCCGGAGCTCTTCATCGGCTACGCAGTGATTCAGACCTATTGGCAGCGATGGGGTGAAGAGGGCTTTCGGCAGCGGCTGAACGAACAATGGGAACGATATGCCCAGATTGCCGCCAGCCTGTTCTCGATCGAGACCGTGGTCGGCGGCCCGGCGATCGGTCAGTGCTACGAACAGGCGATCACGGCTGGTTTTGCTCCGAACAAGGCGCTCATCATGCGGTTCGCGTGACGGCCGCGCCGATGGACGCTGCGTCATCCAGGGCATGTCCCCGCTCTTCGCCCGTTCCCCCGCCGTCGAGGGGGGCCGCGATGGCTCCGATCGCTGTCACAGCGAACAGCGACACGGGCCATTCGGGCAAGTTGCGCATCGCCATCGCGAGCCGATCTCCCGGCGCGACGTCAGCGTCGCGGAGCCAGCGGGCCAGCCGGCCAGCCGCATCACGGCCCGATAGTGCGCCTCATAGCCGATCCGATCCTCGTCACGGATGAACGCGGGCCGATCGCCATACCGTCGTCGGCCATACCGTCGTGAGCCATACCGTCGTCAGGAGGTGAGCAGCGCCGGAAGGCCAGGCGGCACATTCCGCCAAGCACGCATCGGGAGGCGGCGGAGGCAGGAACGGTCCTCAACGAGCGCAGGCTCTGATCCACGGCGGCTGGCGGATATCCCGGCATGGCTGCCCCTCACCTTGTCGAGCCCCTCCCCATCAACTCACAACTCGGTTGACAGCACTAAACTTTTAGTGACGGTTATATATCTAGTGACCCTCGCGAGAACAGGCTGATGCTGAAATTCATCGACGTGCCGAGTTCGGTACAGCAGGAGAACCGCGCGGCTGTCGCGCAACTCGAAGCCATGCTGGCCGACATGCCGCCGCCCGAGACCATTCCCGTTGCGATCACGCGCGACGCGATGGCCAGCGGCCAAGGCCTGTTCGGGCCGCCGGTCCAAGATCCGTCGGCAGCGATGCGCTCCGTTCCCACACGCGATGGCGCGATCGGCCTGCGCATCTTTCGTCCGGCGGGCGCGACGGAGGGCTTGCTGATCCACGTCCATGGCGGCGGATGGGCGTTCGGCTCGGCCGCCGGGCAGGACGCGGTCCATCGCGCCACCGCCGACCGCACGGGTCTTGTCGTGGCGAGTGTAGATTACCGGCTCACGCCCGAACATCCGCTGCCACTTCCGATCAACGATGTCGAAGACGCGCTGGCCTGGATCATCAATTCCGATCTTGCCGACGGCCCCGTGTTGCTGGGCGGCGAGTCGGCCGGCGCGCATCTCGCTCTGTCGGCACTTCTGCGTCTTCGCGCCCGTGGCGAGGCGACGCGCATCGCCGCGCTCGACCTCAATTACGGCGTCTACGATCTTTCGCTCACGCCAAGCTGTCGAGCCTGGGGATCGCGCAATCTCATTCTATCGGGAACGCAGATGGCGTGGTTCGTCGACATGGCGACACCTGGCCTGTCACCGGAGCAGCGCCGCGATCCGGCTCTGTCTCCCCTGTTCGCGGACCTTGCCGACCTGCCCCCGATGCGCCTGGCGGTGGGCACGCTCGATCCCTTGCTCGACGACAGCTTGTTTCTGGCCGCCGGCAGCCAGGCATCGGGCAACCGTTGCCAGCTCGAACTCTATCCCGACGCCGTGCACGGTTTCAACTTCATGCCGGGCAGCTTGGCATCGATCTTCGATACGCATCGGGTCGCTTGGTTGCGCGGCGGATGGAGCGGTGGACAATGACATTCTCTGATTATGATATGCAAGACGGGCTCGGACTGGCGGAGTGGGTCGCCACCGGCCAATGCTCGGCCGAGGAACTGCTCGATGCCGCGCTCGATCGTGTCGAGCGGCGAAATCCGTCCTTGAACGCTGTCGTGCATCTGTTCGCCGACCGCGCGCGCGACGCGATCCGGGCCGGTCTCCCGCAAGGCCCCTTCAAGGGTGTGCCGATGCTGCTAAAGGACCAGCTCGCCGCCTTTGCGGGAGAACCGATGACCGCCGGTTCACGCCTATTTCGCTCTTTCGTTCCGAGCCGCGACGCCGAACTCGTCCGACGCTTCAAGCAAACGGGCGCGGTCATCTTCGGCAAGACGAACATGCCCGAATTTGGCTTGGCCGGGGTAACCGAGCCGGCGCTGTTCGGCCCTTGCCGGAATCCGTGGTCGCTGGATCATTCGCCCAGCGGGTCGAGTGGAGGTTCGGCGAGCGCCGTGGCCGCGCGGATCGTCCCGATCGCCAGTGCGGGGGACGGCGGCGGATCAATTCGGACGCCCGCCAGCGTCACGGGCCTCATCGGGCTGAAACCGAGCCGCGGGCGCAATCCGAGCGGGCCGGATGATCCCGAGCATTGGTGGGGATTCGTGGGCGAGCATATCCTCAGTCGCTCGGTGCGCGACAGCGCCGCGATGCTCGATTCGACGGCGGGCTTTTACCCTGGCCACCTTTACACATGCCCTCCGCTTCCGGTGCGCTGCCGCGACGATATCATGCAACCGCGCAAGGGTCTCGTGATCGCCATCGACGACGGACCCGGTCTGGGCACTCAGATCGACCCGGCGTGCCGCGCGGCGGTGCAGGCGGCCGGCACGCTGCTTGCTTCGATGGGACATGAAGTGGTGTCGGTCGCCAGTCCCACCGAACGCGACCTGTTCCTCCGCGATTTCATGCTCCTCGTCGCCGCAGATACCGCGGCCGGTGTCGCCGATGGCCGCGAGCAACTCGGACGCGCCATGCAGGTCGGCGACATCGAACCCGCGACCTGGCTTCTGCACCGGATGGGCGAAACGGCAACGGGCGGCGAAACCGCGCGGGCGATCTGGACCTTGCAGCAGTTTACGCGTCGCTGGTTGCAGTGGAGCCACCCTTTCGACGCCCTGCTCACCGCGGCGTCGGGCCAGCTTCCGCCGCGCATCGGCGCGCTCGATCCCGGCGAGGATGTCGAGGCGCGGCTTGTCGCGCTGGCGCGGGCCGACCGGGTCGACCCTGCGGTGCTGAGGGACATCGTCGCGAACGCCGCATCGCGGACGCTGGACTACAATCCGTTCACGATGATCGCGAATGTGACGGGACAACCGTCGATCTCGGTACCATTTGATCGGGCAGACGGTCTTCCGATCGGCGTCATGCTGACGGGGCGTGTCGGTGAAGATCATGTGCTGCTCAACCTGGCCGCGCAGATCGAGCAGGCTCGTCCCTGGAGCCAGAGTCTGCCACCGATGATCGCGGAAGAGCGCCAAAAAGCGGGAGGATGAGGGAGGCGTCACGATGACCGGCGCTAAATCGCCGGCCAGCGGGTCAAGCCCGCGACGGCATCCGCCGCGCGCGATGGGAGCGGGACCGGCCTGCAGGAGATCATCAACCCCGCGATCGAGGAGCGTGCGGGGGGTCATCCGCCTGGCTTCGAACGCCGACGTCGATCGCCGCGCGAGCCGCGCGCAAGACCTTCGCGACCTTTGCCCGAACGACCTTGGCCGAACGGATCGACTGGCTCCGGGCGATCGCGTCGGAATATGAAAAGCGCCTCGACGACATGGCCGCCGCGATCCCGGAGGAGACGGGCGCCCCCGCATGGCTCGTCAAGAACCGCGAGGCGGCATGAGGCCTTGCCCATCTTTTGACGGCGATCGACGTCGCCAGGGGTCATGGTTTCGAGGCCCGCCAGGGATCGGCGCTGATCGTCAAGGAGCCCGTCGGCGTATGCGGCCTGATGACGCCATGGAACTGGCCCGCCAATCCGCTGAACGCCAAAGTCGCGCCCGCGCTGGCAGCGGTCCGCGCCCGACGATGTCAGCCCATGCCCGATAACACGGGATGATCGGGGCTCAGCCTTACGTCGAATTCCGCAAGACGTGCGATAATGGCATCGCGGCCTTGATCGGATGCGTAGCCGGCAAGTAGCGACCAGTAGCCCATCTGCAGCTGCTCGCGCAGATGCTCGTCTTCGAGCAGTTGTCCCGCCCAGAGCAGAAGCGCGCCGATGAACATGAAGTAGATCTGGAGAGCGATCTGACATGCGTCCCAGCGCTCGTCGATCAGGCCCGCTGCCATGGCGTCCCGCACGACCGCCTGTTGCATGATGATCGCGTTATGCCTCGTCCGGACATCGGCCGCACGTTCGAGGCCGCCCAGCTTCCTCACGACGTAGCGAAATACCGGCGCGCTTTGAATGAACTCGCGCGCGCAGATGTCGATCCTCATCGATCCCCTGTTGAGAGGATCGTCGATGGCCAGCCGCGCGAGCTTGGCCTCCACGACGCCGAGCAGTTCATCGAGCAGCGTCGCGAGCAGTTGATCGCGCGTGCCAATCAGATTGTAGAGTGTCGCCGACGAGACGTCTGCCGCGTGCGCGATCTGTTCGGCCGATACGTCATCGCCATCGAACTCGGAAAAAAGCGCATGAGCAGCATCGAGAATGGCCCGGCGCCGCTTGATCTTCTGACGCTCCCGCAGCGGGATTTTCTGAATAAAATCAGATGTTTTTTCGGCGTCGGGAGCAGAACCAACCGTTGCGGGCATATTTCATCCAATTATGTGGCGCTACAAGCGCTCCTGTTCCTGTTCCATTGGGGCCTCCCCGTTCTCAGGGTGCGCTGCCGCTCCATCGATAGGTTCATAATGGCCCCCCGACTAGCGGAATAATCACGCGCTTCGCCCTTTCGGCCGGACGGCCTCCGACGCGATCTCAACGTCAGAACCGGGTGAGGCCGGCCGTTCCCACCTCGCTGGCGCTTCCGCTGCTGCCGAGGTTGATCGTCGCGAACAGGCGGTTGCATCTGCTCGTCGATGCGGCGGCGAATGCTGCGGGCATGGCGGTCGCGATCGTTGAGAAGGTCGATTCCGATCCGGTGCTGCTCCGACGGCGGCGATCGCCACGCTCATCCGGGATGAGGTGGTGGCCGCCAGTCAGGCGAGCGGCTGGCCTGTCGGTCGTTATCAGATCCATCGCCTCGCGCGAGAGCCAACGCCTACCCGCTCTTCGGACGATCCTTTGGCGTCGCCGCACATAAAGCCTTGGCAAAATTTATTCACCTCTATAGATTTATGGTGATCATTGTGTTGAAGGCTGTACCCGGCGGGGTTGGGGGGTCGCGGTGCGGCAAGCACGCGGGTTACCATCCTTCGCAGCGCGCGGCGGCCAAAGGAGAGCGGCATGTCAATTGAACTGGAGGTCGAAGATTGCGGTCCCGTTCGTCGCTTGAGGCCGAGCGGGCCGGATCAGGCGAGCGCCCAAATCTGGAAAATGCCCGACAGTCTCGATCAGCAACTGAGTGCCGCCGATGCGGACGAGAGTGTCCGCTGCACCGCAATCGGCTCTCACGGAAAGCATTTTTCGGCAGGTCACGATATCCAGGAAACTCAGGAAAAACGTAATCATCTTACGATGCGGGAGCGTCACGACGATAAACAGGAAAGACATTTCGGATATGGTTTGCGCATCGGGCTGGTGAATGAGGTCGTCCCGCGCGATCGATTATCCGACGCGACGATGGCGATGGCGGCGCGGATTGCGGCGGCTCCGCCATTCGCGGCGCGACCATGGCCGCGCGACCGTCATCAATCAGGCAAGCGCCCGAGGCTGGCATGACAGAACGCAACCATATGACAGCCGCCCGTCCCAATCCCCCGCAGGGAATGGACCCCGAAGAGTGGCGGCTTCGCCTGGAGCTGGCGTCCTGTTATCGTGTCTTCGACCATCTTGGGTGGACCGAATCCATCTTCAATCACATCACGGCGAAGCTGCCTGGTCCAGATCACCATTATCTCATCAATCCATTCGGCCTCCTTTACAGCGAAGTCACGGCGCGCAACTTGGTTCGGGTGGACCTCGACGGAAACGTGGTTGGGTCGGCCGATCATCCGGTGAATGTCGCGGGCCTCGTCATTCACAGCGCGATTCATCGGCATCGCCCGGATGCGATGTGCATCATGCATACGCATACCACCGCAGGTATGGCGGTCGCGTGCAGCGACGCCGGTCTGCGCTTTGACAATTTCAACAGCGCGCAGCTCTATGGACAAGTGGCCTATCATGAATTCGAGGGCATCACGACGTCGGTCGACGAGCAGTGTCGCATCGTTGACAGTCTCGGCGACAAAGATGTTCTCATTTTGCGAAACCACGGTTTACTCGTAGTCGGCAAGCACATACCGCACGCGTTTCTTACGATGTGGGGGCTCCAGCGCGCGTGCGAGGTTCAGCTTGCCACCGATTGCCTGGCGGGACCGCCTCGTCCGCTCCGGCCGGGCGTACTCGCGGCAATACCCGGTCAGATGAAGCCGTTTCGCGATGCCGATGGGGACCAAGCCGGTCGCATGGTCTTCGATGCGGCCGTTCGAGCGGCAAACGTCGACTTTAACGAGCTGGCGCGCTGACCAGTGCGATCACATCCGGCGGTTTGGCGCGTCTGTTCGATCCCCGACCGATCGCCGTCATCGGGGCGTCGGACGATCCCGGCGGCATCGGCGGCATCGCGCCGGCACATAGGCGACGTTCGGCTTCGCTGGACAACTCTGTCCGGTCAACCCCCGGCATTTGCCCATTGACGGGGTGCCATCCTGCCCGCGAATAGCCAATGGGCCGGACGTGCCCGATCTGGCGGCGCTTGCCGCCAGAGCCGATGCGGCGACTCCGACGCGCGGGGACGGTCACCGGCACGGCGTCGCGGCGGCCATCATCCATCATCTATGCGTCCGGTTTCGCCGCGGACGGTGGCGAGGGAACGCGGCGCCAGGCGGCGCCTACTGACTTTGCCGAGCGGACCGGGATGGCGATCTGCCGCCCCAACGGCATGGGCCTTGCCAATCTCGACAGCGGCGCGATCACCGCGTTCGCCACGACCTTCAAGGATTATCCGCCCCGCGTGGCGCCCGAGCGCCAGGGCGACGTGGTAGTGCTGGCCGAGCGCGGCAACGGGCGGTGAAGGACAGCTGCGTCGGGCGGCGTTATAGGCGTGCAAACGGCGACAATGTTCGTCATGTTTATCCGGTGCGGCGCGCCATGACGCCGGCCGGGTTGCCCGGTGCGAGGCCGGATGGCGCTATGCCGCCGTCTGTTTGGGATCGCGGAACACGGGCTGCTCGCTTTTGCGCGTGAGGTCGAGCGCGAGCAGCGCCTGGACTTCGTCGTCGGTGAGGTTGTCGTCGAAGCGCAGGCCGTAGCCCGCGGGACTGGTGCCGACGATGCGGCCGAAAATCTCCACCTCGCCCATGGTAAGGCAGATCGGCACGTCACGCCGGGCGAGCAGATAGGCGAGGCGCGGCCGGAACAGCGCTCCACCGACCGAAAAGTCGGTGATGCGCCCTTCCATCGCGATCATCCGGTCGATCATCATCATGCTGCCGTTGATCTGGCAGCTGTAGCGCGCGGCGGCGCGGGTGAAGCCCTTGGGCTGGCGGCGGAACAGCGTATTGACGGAAAAGCGCATGGCCTGTGATCCTCTATTCGTCAGGCGGCCGAGCCGCCGCTGCGGCGCTCGGGCGTTGCGGCCTCGTCAGGCGCGGCGGACGGCGCGGGCTCGCTATCGTCGCGCAGGATCTCGAGGCGGCGGCGCAGCGTTTCCATCTCCGCGCGCGCGCCGTGGAGGCCGCCGGTGATCGCATCGGTCGCGGCGGGACCGGCATTCTCCTCGATCCGGTCGAGCAGGCTGGCGAGCCGGGCATTGTTGCGGCGCGAGTCGGCGAACATGCGCTCGACGCGCTGCTCGTCGCGGAGCCGGGCGGCGTCGAGCTTGCCCACCGAGCTGCCGAGCTTGCGTTCGAGCGCGCAGATCATCCGCCGCTGGGTGACGATGGCGCGGCGCACCTCGCTGCGCAGCCGGCGGCGTTCGCGCGCCGGGCCGGCGGCGAGCAACGCGCTGATCCAGCCGAGCAGACCGACCGGCTTCAGGGGCGCGACGCCGCCATTCGCCTCGCGCTCGGCCAGCTCGGTCTGGATCAGGATAAGGCGTTCGAGCTGCGCGTGCATCTGCGGCCCGTCGAGGGTGCCGTGCTGGTCGGTGAGCCCGCGCATCTCCGCAAGCATGTCACGCACCGCGGCGCGATCATCCTGCGCCATGCGGATGAGACCCTGGAGTTGGCCGACCATCACCGTCTGGTTGCGTGCCAGTTCGGCGACGCAATCGGCGATCGGCTGGATGACGCGCGCGGGATCGGTCGCGCTTTCGACCGACCGGCCGAGCGACTCCACCGCCTGCGCCATGGTCGCCATGGCGAGCTGCGAGGCCTCGCTGGCGCGGGCGTGGGCGGTGATGCCCTCGCGCATGTCGCGCAGCGACTTCATGCCCATGTCGAGCGCGCGCACGACATTGGAGAGGTCGACGCCGCCCGCGGCCGCCTCGTGCTGCGGCGCCTCGAGCGCGGACACGTTGGAGAGCCAGTGCTCGAACTCGTTGCGCAGCGTCTTCATCGCGCTGGTCATGCAGCGCTCGAGCGCGCCGAGCACCATGGACGTCATGAGGCCGAAGAGCGAGGAGGAGAAGCCCACCGACATGCCGTTGAGCGGCCCCTTCATGCCTTCGATGAGCTTGCCGAAACTGTCGGTGCCCCCGCCCCCCGACACGTCCATGCTGCCGATGAGGTCGCCGACCGAATGCACCGTCTTCATGAGGCCCATGAAGGCGCCGAGCAGGCCGAGGAAGACCATGAGGCCGGAGAAGTAGATGATCGTCGACTTGCGGTCCGAGATGCGCTGATCGACGTCGTGGAGGATGGTCTGCGCGGTGGCGTTGGAGATCTGGAGCGAATCCTGTTTGCCCAGTTCCTCGGTAATCATGCGATAGCCCTGGCCGAGCAGCTCGGGCTCCTGGAACACCACCGCCGGCGTCTTGTAGGGGTCAAGCGGCCGGCGCGAGCGCGAGCCATAGTCGATCTGGAGGGCTTTCAGCGCCGTCACCTCGTTCTTGAGGTTGAGGACGTGGGAGAAGGCGAGCCACGCCGCGACGCCGAAGGTCGCGAAAATGGTGAGGTTGAGCGCCACCTTCGCCTTGATGCCGGCGATGACGAACTCATGCGCGTAGATGCCCAGCCCCGCGAGGACGAGCATCATGAACGTCATCTTGAGCAGTTCGGACCGGATCTTCTTTTCCATGGGATCGCTCGGCTTTCGCGGGTCAGGGCTTCAGGACGACGCGGACATTGTGCCCGTCCCTGGACATGGGATCGGTGACGCGGATCTGCGTGTTGATGGCGCCGGGCGCGATGCCGGCGTCGATGAGGATGTTGCGCGTCATCGCGGCGCGGAAGAAGGCGAGCCGCTGCGCTTCGGAGATCGACGAGACCTGCGGCGCGAACGACCAGATCTCGTACTTCATGCCCGGTTGCTGGCGGCTCCTGAGGAAGCTCACCACCTGCTTGCGGTTGTCGTCGCTGTAGCGGACGGCGGTCGGCTCGAAATCGACGCGCAGCAGCACGTCGGCGGCGGTGACGGCGACACCCTGGCTTTCCTTGGGCTCCTCCATGGCCTTGACCTGGAGCTTGAGCGTGTCGGGCGTCTCGCGCGTGCGGATGGTGAGGCGGTCGCTGCCGTCGATCGGCTCGGACTTGAGGATAGATCCGAGTTCGGCGATCGAGCTGCCCGTTTCCGCGTCGGCGGGCGAACGGATGGCATTGCGGCTTTGCCCCTGCGCGCCGCCGCTGGCGGACTTGTCCGTGTGGTTCTTCGCCTGCTCGGTCTTGAGCTGCTGCTGCGCGACGATCTGCTGGCGGAACTTCTCCATCACCCGCTGCGAGAGCACCATCACCGCCGCGCTCATGATGACGAGCAGGAAGGTGACGACCATGATGACGGTCGTCAGCACGTCCACGAACGCCGGCCAGTGATTGACCTCGCCCTCGGCGGATGCCCCGGCCATGGCTCAGGCCGCCCTTGCCGCGCCGGACTGCTGCTGGCGCCGCAGAATGGCGAGCATCTCGGCGCGCGGACGGTCGGCGACGATGCGCCCTTCCTCGAGCCAGATGATGCGGTCGACGAGATCGAGCAGCGCCATGCGATGCGTGGCGAGCACCACCGTGCGCTCCGCCATCGCCGCGCGCAGGCCGGCGATCACCGCTTGCTCGGCATTGATGTCCATCGCCGAGGTCGGCTCGTCGAGCAGCAGGATGGCAGGATCGCGGATAAGCGCGCGCGCGAGCAGCACCGACTGGCGCTGGCCGCCCGACAGGCGGCTGCCGGCCGGGCCGACCTTGCGGCTGTACCCTTCCACGCTGCGGCTCACGAAGCGGTCGAGGCAGGAGATGCGGATCGCGCGGTCGACGATCGCCTCGTTGGGCTCGTCCATGCCGAGCAGGATGTTCTCCCAGATCGAGGCGTTGAAGAGCGCCGCGTCCTGGCCCGAATAGACGATGCTGCGGCGCAGATGCGCGGCGGCGTACTGGTTCACGGCGTGGCCGTCGACGGTCATCATCCCCTCGTCGGGGTGGATCATGCCGGCGAGCATCTGCAGCAGCGTCGACTTGCCCGAGCCCGAACGGCCGATGAGCGCGATCTTCTCGCCCGGCGCGATGCTGAGCGAAATGTCGGTGAGGCTGGGCTCGGCCGCCTCGGGATAGCGGTAATGCACCGCCTTCATCGCGAAGCGGCCCTCGACCGGGCGGCGGGCGATGGCGGGATCGGACGCTTCGCGTTCGGGATCGAGCGCGAGGATGCCGGCAAGGCCGCTGAACTGCGAGAGGCTCTGATAGACCTTGGCGATCACCGACACCGCCCCCGACACCGGCACCATCGCGCGGCCGGTCAGCATGGTGACGGCGACGAGCGCGCCGGTCGTCATCGCGCCGCTCTTGATCTGGAACACGCCGATGATGACGACCAGGACGGTGACGAGCTGGACCATGAAGCCCGCGATCGAGCCCGGCAGGTCGTTCCACTTGCGCGCGTCGCGCGTCGAAACGCCGATATGGTCGGAGACGAGATCCCACTGGCGAAGGAAGCGCCCTTCCGCCTGGCTCGCCTTGATCGTGCCGATCCCCTCCGCCACGTCGACGACGAGGTTGTTGCGCGCCTGCATGAGCTTGGTCGCGCGCTTGCTCGAGAGCTTGAGCGCGTAGCTGGTGACGATCCCCGCCACCACCAGCGCCATGGCGCCGAGCAGCGGGCCGACCATCGTCCAGCCGCCGATCAGGCCGATCAGCGCCAGATAGGCGAAGAAGAAGGGGACATCGACGAGGAAGGTCACGAGCGCCTGCGGGCCGAGCAGCGCCAGCCCCTCGACATCGCGCAGCGCCGTCATCAGCGTGCCGACATTGCCATCCTTGCGCGCGTCGCGGGCGTGGAGGAAAGCGGCCATGGCGCGGTGCTGCACCGCCTGGCCGATCCGCACCCCCACCGCATCGACGAAGGCACCGCGGATGTGCTTGAGCATGAACTCGAACATCAGCACCAGCATCACGCCGGTCGACAGCGCCCAGAGCGATTCGATCGCGAGGTTGGGGACGACGCGGTCGTAGATCGCGCGCATGTAGAGCGGGATGGCGAGCGCGCACAGGTTGAGCAGCGCGGCGGCGATCAGCACCTGGCGCAGCTTGCGCTTCTCGCCCATGAAGATGCCGAGCAGCCAGAGCCTGGGATTGCGGCGGACGAGATCGCGCTCGGCGGTGTAGCCCGCGCCATTCTCCGGGTCGACATGGCCGCACAGCAGCAGCTCGTCGCCGAGCAGCAGCTGAAGGTCGCCGGCCGCCACGCGCTTTTCGCCGCGCGCATCGCGGATCGTGACGAGACCATCCGCCGCACGGGCGAGGGCGAGGACGGCGCCGCCATGGACGAGCGGGGCGAGCAGCGGGAAATCGTCAGGCGCGACATGCGCGATGCGCGCGCGGTCCCACCGCGCCTCCAGCCCCGCGCGCGCCATCGCGATGGGCGCGAAGCGGGGGTCGAGGCCATGTTCGCCCACGGGGAGTGCGGCGCTCAATTGCGCGGGATCGGTCGGGTGGCCGCAGCCTTCGGCCAGCAGGCCGAGCGCCGTCACCAGGGGCAGCGGATCAATCGCGATATGGTTGAGGTCGAGCGCGGCGGCAGCGTCGATTCGGCCGCCAAACCGCCGGCCGAGCGACTGGACGATGCGTCCCGCAAGACTGATCGGCGCGGCGCCTGATGTCGATGGCATTCGCTTACGTCCCCATGAAGCTGGGGTGATTAAACATTTTTAAGGATAAGGATTGGTAAACGCGGGTCACGAAATCTGCGGGGACCGGCAAGACCATGACATTCCAGCAACTGAGGGATCGACTGATCCGCGCCATGGGCGGCGGCGCGTTGTTCGAGGGTGTCACGGGCCGCGAGATGGCCGCCGCCTTCGCGGGCGAGATCAAGGCGGAGAGCGTCGCGATCAACGGCGTCGCGCCCTGGAGCGCGCGGCTGCGCACCGAGAAATCCGCGCGCAAGCTGCAGATCCTCGCCGCGCTCATCATCGGCTTCCTCGCCTGGGCAACGGTCTTCCACATCGACAAGGTGACGCGCGGATCGGGCCGGGTGCTCCCTTCGGTGCAGAACCAGGTCGTCCAGCATCTCGAGGGCGGCATCATCGAACGATTGCTGGTGCAGGAGGGGCAGCGCGTCCGCAAGGGCGAGGTGCTGATGCAGATCAACAACGAGTTCACCAGCGCCGACTATCAGAACGCCCGCACCGAAGTGGTCGCCAAGAGGATCGCGCTCGCCCGCATGGACGCGGAGGTGAGCGGCGCGACGAGCTTCAGCGTGCCGGAGGCGCTCGCCGCCGTCGCGCCGGAGATCGCGCGGTCCGAGGAAGCGCTATTCTACTCCCGCCGCAGCCAGCTCGGCAACGAGGCCGGGATCATGGACGAGCAGGCGCGCGCCCGCCGCGCCGAGATCAGCTCCCTCAATGCCCGCCTCGGCAATCTGCGCGACGAGGAGCGGCTGATGATGGTCCAGCTCGACAAGCTCGAGCGCGCCTATCAGGCCGAGGCGATTTCCGAGCGCGACGTGCTCGACAAACGTGCCGCGCTGCTCCAGCTGCGCACGCGCATCGCCGACGTCATCAACCAGATCCCGCAATCCTCGGCGCAGCTCAGCGAAGTCTCCGTCCGCCGCAACGAGATCTGGACCCGCCAGGTCGAGGAGACAAAGGAAAAGGCCGCGCAGCTTCGCCTGGAACTCTCCAAGGCCGACGAATCGCTCGGCGCCTACAAGGACAAGCAGCAGCGCGAGGTGATCCGCGCGCCGATGGACGGCATCGTCAACAAGCTCTACTTCCAGACCGTCGGCGGCGTCATCCGCGGCGGCGAGCCGATCGCCGAGATCGTCCCGATCGACAAGACGATCATGATCGAGGCGCGCGTCGCGCCCAAGGATCGCGGCGACGTGTGGACCGGCCTCCCCGCGCGGGTGAAGATCTCCGCCTATGACTCGGCGATCTACGGCGGTCTAGACGCCAAGGTGATCGACGTGTCGCCCGACGTCATTCAGGATCCCAAGGGCGAAAGCTACTACCGCGTCCGCCTCTCCGCCGACAGCTCGAGCTTCGGCGAGGGCAAGCCCGTGATCCCCGGCATGACCGCCGAGGTCAACATCCACGCCGGGCAGCAGACGATCCTCGATTACATCCTGGGGCCGCTGATCCGTATCCGGGACAATGCGCTGCGGGAGTGAGGGATGGCCGGAATCAGGTCCGGGCGGCGGCAATCGCCGTTAGCCGTCCGGCCGGCCCGCTATGCTCGATCGCAAAACCCGTCTGTTGCAACTCCGACACGAGATCGCCGACGGGGAGGCGCAGCTTGCGGTAGCTGCTCTTGTGGAGGCGCCAGCCGTCCGCTTCCCTGACATGTACGCGATCGTTCACGGTGACGGCCTCTGGCGCATAGTCGAGCACGCAGGTCATGATGCGCTGGTCGTCGCTCCTTACCGGAATGATGCGGTCGAGACCGTCGACGGGTTCGGAGAGATCGCGATAGGTGATGACCAGGCGGCCGCCCGGCATCAGCGCGGCATGGGCGTCGGAGAACAGCGCGGACACGTCCGCACGCGTATCGAGATGGGTGAGCGTATCGCCCATGCAGGCCACGGCGCGCGCGGTGCCAGCCGGCACGAGCGTCTTGAGGGCGCGGATGTCGGCATACACCTCCCGGACGGGCCACTCACCCTTGGCCGCGGCAAACTCGGCAAGCAGGCCGGCGCTGGTATCGACGGCGAGAACGGTATCGAAACCGAGACGGGCGAGCGCGACGGCCTGATAGCCCGGCCCGCAGCCCAGGTCGACGGCCAGGCCGCGTTCCTGACCCGTGACCCCGAGGCTGGCGAGGAGTTGCTGCTGTTCTGCCACCTTTTCCGGGAACGAAACGCCGCTCATCCAGCCGTAATGGGCGGCGAGGAGCTGGTCGTAATGTCGCTGCACCTCAGGCATGGGCATCGTTTTCCCGTTCTTGCGTCTTGGGCGCGTCCGGCCCGTCCATCAGCGCCGCCACCGCAGCGATCTGATCGGGTCCGAAGACATGGATGCCGTGGCGTTTCAAAAGCGTGGCGGCGACACCGTCGCCCGGACGGCGGCGACCTCGGAAGTGGCCGTCATGGATGGAAGCCGTGCCGCAGGACGGACTGCCGTCCGTGATAAGGGCGATCCGGCAGCCGGCTTGGAGCGCGGCTTGCACGGCAGCTTGCGCGCCCCGTAGATAGAGTGCCGTGACGTCGCGGCCGTCGGGCTCGACGATAGACGCCCCGCCGTCGAGCACGTCGGCGCCCTGTCCGCCGCTGATCTCGGCAGGAGGGCGAGGCGGCGGCGGACTGCCGAGCCACGGGCTGCGCAAATGCCATGCGGCGGCGAGGGAAGATGCCGTGGCGGCCGCCGGGATCATCGCGAAACGGCGATGAAGACGGCGCGCGGCGGGATCAAACCGACAATGATCGCGCGGCGCTGTGGTTCCTGACCAGCCGCACCGGGCCGCCATGCCGGCTCCGTCGCGCCGGCGGCGGATCATCCACCCGCGCCACGATCGACCCGCTTTCGCCCGCGCGTTTGCCCCCTTGCAGTCTTTGTCCACCCGAGGCATAGGCGCGGGTGGCCGGCGCCCACGCGCCAAAAGGCCCCTTCGTCTAGCGGTCAGGACGCGGCCCTCTCACGGCTGAAACACGGGTTCGATTCCCGTAGGGGTCACCATAAAACGCTCCCACGGCATCCCGGAGCGTCCCGGAAACGGCTGTTTTTTTGCTTTTTTGTGGTAAGGCCTTCCCACGCGGACGGGCTGCATGTCACTGCATACCATCTCGTTGATGGTATTTTCGATGGCAGTTTTTGCTCCGTCGATCGGAGATACCATCATGAGTGGAGGATCGGGATTGTCGGTTGCAGCGATCAAGGCAGCCAAGGCGCGCGCCAAGCCCTACAAGCTCACCGATGGTGAAGGGCTGTTCCTGCTCGTGATGCCATCGGGCGGCCGCTACTGGCGGATGAACTACCGCTATCTCGGCAAGCAGAAGACGCTG